>Ga0206994_1007_pt1 | contig 46062 bp, 48 predicted proteins | sample Alteio_BWMinCont_4_FD_153485 | JGI IMG/M metagenome (GOLD analysis project Ga0206994, IMG submission 153485) | Enriched cells from forest soil in Barre Woods Harvard Forest LTER site, Petersham, Massachusetts, United States -... | ecosystem: Environmental > Terrestrial > Soil > Temperate forest >...
GTTATGCCCCTAAATTAATCAATTAATAAATGCTTTTTGAAATCTTCATCATTAAATTTTAACTTTGCGCCCGTTATAACATTTTACAATTTAGTATGTCAGGACAGTTAAAGGAAGTTCGTAACCGCATAAAATCAGTTACATCTACGCAGCAGATAACAAAGGCAATGAAGATGGTGAGCGCTGCTAAACTTCGCCGTGCGCAAGACGCGATAGTACAGATGCGCCCATATGCCGTAAAGCTGCAGGAAATGCTGAGCAATATTGTAAGCAGTGCATCGGCTGACGTAAACATGCCACTGGCTGACGAACGCGCTCCTGAACGTATATTGATGATACCTATAACCAGCGACCGCGGACTTTGTGGCGCTTATAATGCCAACATTATAAAACTTACCCGCCAGGTAATTAAAGATAAATTTGCTGCACAGGAAGCTAAAGGCAATGTTACCATTATGCCAATAGGCAAGAAAGGTTACGAAGCCTTTTTGCGTGCAGGTGTGAACATGATAGACACCTACTGGCAAATATTTGCAGACCTGCGCTTTGAAAATGTGAAGCACGCTGCGGTGTATGCCCAGGAATCTTTCCTGAAAGGGGAGTATGATAGGGTTGAGATCGTTTATAGCCAGTTTAGGAATGCTGCTACACAGGTGTTTATCAGTGAGCCATACCTGCCTATACCTAAAGTGGTGAACGAGGAAGGAACCAAGAAGACCAATGCCGATTTTATATACGAACCGGATATGGAAACATTGCTGCAGGAACTGATGCCCAAGATACTGAACACACAGGTGTACAAAGCTGTACTGGATGCTAATGCATCTGAGCATGGTGCACGTATGACTGCTATGGATAAGGCCAGTGAGAATGCCAACGAAATGCTGCGCAGCCTGAAGATCAGCTACAACCGTGCCCGCCAGGCAGCCATTACCACAGAACTTACAGAAATTGTGAGTGGTGCAGCAGCTTTGCAAGGCTAATGTCATTATTGTTATTAAACATTATATTTATAAGCCGCAGCAACCTACAAAAGTGCTGCGGTTTTCTTATATTTAAGCAAATTTGCAGTATGAAGACGCGTGTATTTTTATTAGGTATCCTTTTAGTGCTCGCCAATAGTAGCTATGCACAAAATGCAAGGGTGAAGCGCTATACCACGCCGCTTGCAGGCCAGGCAGTGCTTAGAGACGTAGATGATAAGTACAACGCCCGGATACTCAACAGCGAAATGCCCGACCCTGATAAAAATGAACAGACGGGTGAGTTGGATTCTGTAAAAAAGCTGATACAAAAGGCTTTCCCAAGGAAGGCATCGAACGTGGGATATAATAAGACCACTACTGCCCCAGCGCCTATAGTAGCTATAGGTTTTATTGCTGATAGCCTGGGTGGCATACCGTCTGACAACTACATGGCTATTAATAACAACAACCAGGCAGTATCTGTTATCAATGAAAATATTTCTGTACATGATGCTACTACGGGGCAAATGACGACCCGTAAATCTTTGTACAATTTTTCGCTATCAGTAGGTTTGAATACGAGTATCACTAACCCGAATAACTACCGCTACGACCCTAAGGTGATCTACGACCCTGAGGCTGATAAGTTCATCTGCATTATGCTGAACGGGGTGAACCAATACAACTACATAGTTGTAGGTTTCTCAAAAACAAATGACCCTACCGGCGCATGGAGCTTTTATAAATTTTACGGCAACTTTGCCAATGACACTACAGCCTTTGATTACCCGGCTATAGCTATAACGCACGATGAATTTTTCTTTACCGGCAACCAGATAATGGATGGTATAAGCTGGCAGATAGGCTTTAAAGAGAGTGTGATATACCAGATACGCAAGCAGGATGGTTACAATGGCGATTCTACGCTTAATTACCAGCTCTGGGACAGTATAAAAAGCGATGGCCTTTATATACGCAACCTTTATCCGGTGAAGGGCGGGGGTAGCATTAAAGGCCCGAGCCAGTACCTGCTGGGCAAGAAAATACTGCAAGTGCAGAACGATAGTTTCTTTTTGGTGAAGATACCCGACACAATAGGCAGTGCTAATAACAACCTGGTGGTGACGCCATTGGTAAGCAACCTTGCTTATGGGGTGCCACCCGATGGCCGCCAGCCGGATACCAGTGTGGTGCTGATGACCAATGATGACCGCATACTGGGTGCATATACAGAAGGCAGCGAGATACAATTTGTACATGCTTGTGTGAACCCGGCCAATGGTGGGTCTGCAGTGTACCACGGCATTATCAGCAATTATGCTACTACGCCTACGGTACAGGGGCACTTGTTTAGCATAGATACGCTTGACTTTGGGTATCCTAACATATCTTTTGCGGGTAATAAATACACCATAGGGCAGCCGGGCAGCAATCCGTCTATTATCTCTTTCAACTTTACGGGGCCCAAAACCTTCCCGGGAATGGGGGCCATATACTTTGATGGCAGCAGCTACTCTAACATGGTGGTAGTGAAAACCGGTGACAAGAGCATTAAGCAACTGGCAGGTAAGGAGCAGCGTTGGGGCGACTACAGTGGCAGCCAACCCCAGTGGAATGAGCTGGAAAGCGTATGGATAGAAGGCATATTTGGCCATCACGATGGTAATTATGGTAACTACATGGCGCGTATATTATCGCCTAACTACACGGCAGTGCCGCAGCAGATAAGCGCAGCTAAACAGACTTCTGTATTATACCCGAATCCTTCGTGGCATTTTATACAGTTGAAGTTTGATATAGAGCATGAGCAACTGGTAAACTTTGTAATATACAATACCCAGGGCCGTGTAGTAGATAAGCTGATGAGCCACTACTGCGATGACGGTGTGAATGTGGTACAGTTTAACATTGCACCCCTGCCAACAGGTACCTACTTTTTAAAGGCTGTAGATGCGAGCGGTAAAGTGCTATCAACCCACAGTTTCATACGGCAGTAACTAATTTATATAATTTCTTAAAACCGCTGTACCATAGGTGCAGCGGTTTTTTTGTGATAGCTAATGATGGGGCTTATATGCTGTTGAATAGTGTCTCAGTTTGAATTTACTTTAAATACAGCATACATAATTATCAATAAACTCGCTATTCCTATTACAATCCATATTACATGTGGATTGTTTTAAGCCAATTCACCCCGCTTGCCGTTGCTTTTATAGCATAATATATACCAATAATTAATAAAATTCCCAGCCAAAAAAATAGATCATCCGTGGGATTGTGCCCGAAACGAGAATAATGCAATAGAATGTATAGCATTAAATAAAGATAAAAAAGGCCGCGAATTGCAGGCCTTTTATTTCCCTTTAACGTCTGATTATACATAATTCTTTATAACACTCCCATAGCTTCTGTAAACCCTTCTTTTTATACAGGCTGATAAATAAAAATCAAACTTTGTTTGTTTATAAGTAAAGTAAACTGGTGATTATATATCAAAAGACACCACAACAATAACAATATGAACTAAGCCGTGTAGATGTGAATTATTACGGCTTCTTCTTGGTCTTCGCTTCTTTATCCTTCTTCACGACCTTAAACACTTCGAGAAAGTCACCCTTAATCTTTAAAGGTGCTTCGTAGTGGTTCGGACGCTTTTTAGATTCTTTCTTTTCTGCTTTCGCCATAAGGTAAAATTAGTACAATTTACGCCCCATTTTTGTAAAAAAATCTCAATGTCACAAATACGAATTGGATTAAGTTATCCACATTTAGCGTGAATGTGCTAATTTATTAAGTGATTTGGTGTATTGTCTTTAATTTGGCGTTTAACACTTAAAACGCTTTATGGTAAAGGATTTTAAGCGAAAACTTCATATTAATATCAACTGAATTTACAAGCAATTGTTTCCACACAATATCCACTTTACGTTAATTACGCTAAATAACGCCAAAAAAACTTGTTTGTATTAATTAGTGTCGTACCTTTGAAATATTAAAACATACAAGGTATGTCCGAAGAGAACAAAAACAATCAAGAGATACTGGACGGTGGAAGTGGAGAAAGCGAAACAACTAGGGTTAAATATCCAGTAAAAACAGCAAATGGGGTAATACCATTTGTCGGTAAAGCATATCAAAAGTATGGTAGCAGTGATGTATTAAGCAATGAAAAAATTGCAGATGCTAATGATCTGTCTGTAAATAGCATTAAGCAGATTCTTTCCACATGTCAACAATATAATTTCCTTAAAAATATACATGGGAAGGGGTATAAAATCACCACTGATTTTACAAAAATATTCCATCCAGAAAATGATGAAGAAAAAATACAGACTGTAATTAGCTGCTTAATGCAAGTGCCTTTTTATACTCAGCTTTTTACATCTTACAACGATTCAGTTGTACCTCATATTGATGGCTTAATCAACAAGTTCATGAGGGACTATGGCATGAGGAATAATTCAGCTTCAATTGCTGCGGAAATATTCGTCCAAAACCTAAAGGATTATGGCCTTTTAAATAATAGGAATGTCTTAATAGTAAAAAGGGGTATCCAGCCGATACCAACTGCATATACAAACCCCGATACCAAAGATGCTGTATCCTCAAAGCCTCCTGCTAAGCCGCAAGAAGACGATAGCGATAGTGGTGAACTGCTAACTTATGAATTTCCGTTAACTGAAAATAAAAAAGCTATATTAAAGTACCCCAAAAGCAATATGGTAATAGAAGATTTTGATATAATCACAATGGCAATAGAGCTATTGGCAAAAACTAAAAAGTTCACCTTACAAATACAGCTAAAGAAGGAAAATGAAAAAGGGGCTACTGCCCCTTAATGATAGTTAGTTGGACGACTAACAGGCTACGGAGTGTAAGGACGCATACTATCTCAATCTAAAGATAGGGGTCTGGTTCGATTCCAGCGTAGCTGCAATGACTTGTAGTTTAATGCACAGAACAGGGGTAACGCGACCAAGCAACTAAGCCCCAAATTCAGGTTGGAATCCTGACAAGTCTAAACTAATGCTGTTTCCCGGCAGCGCAACAAATAAGGGTGCAATTATATTCATCCTTAACCTGACATTCACGTCTTCTCATTAGAGGCGCAATGAGTGTCGGGGTTTGTTGTTTTACAAAGATATGAAAAGTATTTGGAAAGTATTTAGAAACCATAAAAAAAGCCCCTGCATAGGGGCTTTTTAAAATTAGATATAATATTTATTCTTCTGTCATTTTTGTAGGTGCAGCTATTATTCGACCCAAAACCTTGAATAAGAGAACCGATTGGACTACTGACTTAATAAGAACTTTTTTATTTTCTTGATCGATATTGTACAGCATACAATGCCTTCCTACATTCACATAAAAATCGCCAATTATAGGAAGCGAAGTTGGGATAGCCTTTGACATAGGATTGTTTTCTAATTCTATAAGCCTCTCATCGATTGACGTTGAAATGCTGCGCGCTTTCCTTAAATCTTCTGCTATTCCACCCCTTAATACAATTGTATACATGTGATGCTAAATTACGCTGCGTTTAAAAAAGCGATTAACTCCTGAGCGGTAAATTCCTGTTCAGGCTCGATACTGGTTTTCTGTATCTGTAATACCAATGTTAAATAATCGCTTATATAGGACAGTCGCTTTTGCGATGCCTGCATATGAGCCATAAGATTGATAAAATTATCGTCATCAATCTCGATATCTGAATCCCCGTCAAAATGCTCCTTGATAGACGCTAAAAAACCATTTATGTGCCCAAGGTTTTCATTGATGTTATCCAGATGCAATTGAGTTGCGCCTATATTAAAATTTTCATTTGTGGTAGGCAGTGCAGATGCAATTCTATCCAACAACGAAACAAGATCTACAGATAAGCGCACGCTATCTTCATCCGTAGTTAGGCATATAGCCTTCTTCATAGAAGTAATTGACTTCTGTCCTGGTGGCAAGTTAAAGGTACCTGTTAGCGCACCCATACTTTCATAGGCTTCATTAAGTGCTGCGATTGTCATACTATGTGGATTTTAACTACTCAAAAATAATATAAGCAAAAAGCATACCCTCTATTATCTATGTAGCAAAGCAAATATACACTTCGTAACGTAAAACAAGCATAAACTTTACTTTATAACAAAATAAATAACATAGATATAGTGGAAGGTTATGTTTGATGCTGAATGTTTGCACTATTTCCCTATCAATGTTTGATACGTAATCCTTGCCTTTATAACACTACCTATTGCGTCTGCAAACTTCTGATTGCTGTTCTCATTACGCACGTTGTAACGGTACGCATACTCGTTGCAATAGCGGTGTAAGTGCTTAGGGCTTGTTTGGTGATACACGCCAATGATACCACGTTTAAAGATGCTCCAAAAGCCCTCTATTGTGTTGGTGCTATAAACGCCGTTAGTCCATTCGTCTTTTGCGTGGTTCACAACAACATGCAGCTTGTAAGTGTGTTTCAATGCACGATAAGCATGTAAGCCATCAGTTACAACGGTTGCATCCTTGCTAATGTTAGCATCCAACAGAGGGATAAGCACTTCCCGGTTGGCAGCTACCATAGGTTGCACCCTGATAACTCCATCACGTTGCAGGATGCCCAACACTGGCACTTTAGTATCTATAGCTTGTATGTGCCTTGTTTTGCCTGATAACTCTTGTGCAGCCGCTTTATTTGCAGCGCGTACTTTCTTACTCTTATTCTTTTCCTTACCACCGATGTACGTTTCATCGACCTCAACAATGCCAGTTAACAGCATATCGGGTTGTGTACTTGCAAACATTTCACGGATGCGGGACAGGACGAACCAAGCAGACTTTTGCGTGATATTTAGCTGCAATGCAAGGTTACGTGAGCTTATGCCTTTACTAGATGTGGTGCATAACCAAATGGCCGCGAACCATGTTTGCAATGGTAGTTTAGTTGCTTCAAATATCGTCCCTACAGTAGCGGTAAAGTTTTTATTGCAACCCTTTTCAGCACATTTGTATTCATTCACACCAACTTTGGCAGGAGATTTGCTTCTATTGCTGCGCGTGTAAACGTGGATAGAACCACAATGAGGACATGCGGGAGTGCCGCCCCAAATCTGCTGTTCTAAGAAATCATAGCATGTTTTCTCATCCTTAAAGTATCTGATTAATTCGATTAAGCTTTTGAATTTGAAGTCCATTTTGTTGCTATTGATACTCAAAGCTACAAAAGGTAATCCATATAACAAAATATTTTCGTGTCTTTTGGTATATAAGTCCCAGTAAACTTTACTTTTGGTCTATCAAACTATTCCTAACAAACAAATAAGAACCAAAATGAAAAGTCTTTCTATTTTTCCAATGTCGTCTTACAAAAACAAAGTGTATGGCTTGGTGATTACCCTGGTTGCATTGGTCGCGTTACTGGCGATAAGTCACGGCCCCCTGCCTTTTATACAGGCGAGTGCTGATGAGCAGTTTAACCTGTTTTTTGCAGTGGTTACGTTTGGGCTGTATATGATAGCATGGAGTAAAGAGAAAAATGATGATGAACGGGTGCAGAAGATACGGGCCAAAGCTATGCAGGTGGGCCTGGGGGTGATGATAACTAGCATATTGGCATTTATATTTTGTATAGACGTACTGGCGATAAAGAAACATGAAGTGACAACGCTGGGCGGTACAGAACTGGCCCTGATGCTGGATTTTGGACTGGGCACTTACCTTACCGTGTTTTATATTGGTCTGTTCTTCGACCCTGCCTGGGTATACAATGATGATACGGTAATGGTGAACATTAAAAAGAATAAGCAGTTCTTTGTGGTTTACTTTTTGGCAGTAGTGGTGCTTTTTGTGCTCATCTTCTTATTACACAAAAAATGAAAAATACAATAAGGGTAGAACGGGCAAAGCTGGACATTACCCAGAGTGATCTGGCGGAGCAAATAAATGTATCGAAACAGACTATATTATCTATAGAGAAAGGGAAATTCACGCCGTCTACCATACTTGCACTTAAAATAGCGCGCTACTTTAAAGTGCAGGTGGAGGATATATTTGAGCTGGAGCCGGAGGACTAAAAATTGATACTATTGGATTAGCCGGGTTTTGAATTTATGCTTAATTTGTTGACACCTACCTGTAACAAGCAGGTAATGGCTAACAACATATAGTATGTATCCTTTTCAGATAACAACTGCAGAACAATACCACGAAGCTTATCATAAAAGTGTATCAGCGCCCGAGGATTTCTGGGCGGAGGTTGCAGGTAGTTTTCAATGGCGGAAGCCGTGGGATAAAACGCTGGAGTGGAACTTTGAAGAACCCAACATAAAATGGTTTGCCGGTGGCAAGCTGAACATAACAGAAAACTGCCTGGACCGGCACCTGCCCGAACGCGCTAATATGCCGGCCATAATATGGGAACCTAATGACCCCGCTGATCCTACCCGCACTATTACCTACCACGACCTGCACCAGCAGGTGATGCAGTTTGCGCATGTATTAAAAAATAATAGTGTGAAAAAAGGCGACCGTGTATGCATATACATGGGTATGGTGCCGGAACTGGTGATAGCCTTGCTGGCTTGTGCACGCATAGGTGCCATACACTCCGTGATATTTGGTGGGTTTAGCGCTAAAAGTATTGTTGATCGCCTGCAGGATGCACAAGCTCATTTTGTGATCGCCTGCGATGGTGCATACCGTGGGAGCAAGGATATACCGCTAAAAAGTGTGGTGGACGAAGCCCTGCAACAGTGTGATTTTGTGGAAAAGGTAATAGTATTTGCCCGCACCGGTACACCCGTGAACATGGTGGCAGGGCGTGATGTATGGTGGACAGATGAAATGGGAAAGGTGGCCGCAGCGGGCAACATATACTTTGAAGCGGAGGACATGGATGCGGAAGATCCACTGTTTATATTATACACTTCGGGCTCTACAGGTAAGCCGAAGGGCGTGGTGCATACTTGTGGCGGATACATGGTGTATGCTACTTACACTTTTGTAAACGTGTTTCAGTACGTGCCGGGCGATGTACACTTTTGTACAGCTGATGTAGGATGGATAACCGGGCATAGTTATATTACCTATGGCCCGCTGTGTGCCGGGGCTACCAGTCTGATGTTTGAAGGGATACCTACCTGGCCAGATGCAGGCCGCTTCTGGGATATTGTGGACAAGTACAAAGTAAATATACTTTACACCGCCCCCACGGCTATACGCAGCCTGATGGTGTACGGGCTGGATTATATAAATAATCATAAGCTGGATAGCCTGAAGGTATTAGGATCGGTAGGGGAGCCCATAAATGAAGAGGCATGGGAATGGCTGCACCATAATATAGGCAAGGGACGCTGCCCGATAGTAGATACCTGGTGGCAGACAGAGACGGGAGGCATCATGATATCGAACCTGGCTGGTGTGACGATGGGCAAGCCCAGCTATGCCACCCTGCCACTGCCTGGCATACAACCTATGCTGGTGGATGATAAGGGAAATGAACTTACTGGTAATGATATTAGTGGTAACCTGTGCATTCGCTTCCCATGGCCGGGTATATTGCGTACTACTTATAACGACCACGAGCGGTGCCGCACTAACTATTTTGCTACCTACCCACATTTATATTTTACAGGCGATGGCTGCCACCGTGATGAGCATGGTAACTACCGCATAACCGGACGGGTGGATGATGTGCTGAATGTGAGCGGGCACCGTATAGGGACAGCAGAAGTGGAAAATGCCATAAATATGCAAGCCGATGTGATAGAAAGTGCGGTAGTAGGTTACCCACATGATATAAAAGGGCAAGGTATCTATGCATTTGTGATATGCAGGGATCATGGTGATGAAGATATACTGCGAAAGAAAATACTGCAATCTGTTACAGATGTTATTGGCCCTATAGCGCGCCCGGATAAAATACAGTTTGTAACAGGATTGCCTAAAACGCGCAGCGGGAAAATAATGCGCCGCATATTAAGAAAGATAGCAGAAAAAGACTTTGCCAACCTCGGCGATACATCGACCCTGCTGGACCCAACTGTAGTAGAGGAAATAAAGAACAAAAGCCTGTGATAAGGTAATATACTTTAAAACCATACCTAGTGGTATGGTTTTTACCTGCTTCCTGGTAAACAGGGACGAAATGATTGTAAGTAAAATAAAAGAGTTTAATAAAGACAGGGTTCCTGAGATGGTAGCAATTAAATACAAACTGATGTCGGACAATACATTCCGGTTCTTCAGGGGTACCTGCCACTTGTTTTATGAGGATCTGGCTGCTGCACAAGCCCTTCCAAAGTCGCCCCAAACCTGGATATGCGGCGACCTGCACCTGGAAAACTACGGTAGCTTTACCGGCAATAATCGGTTGGTATATTTTGATTTGAACGATTTTGACGAGGCTGTTCTTGCACCAGCCAACTGGGAACTGGTTCGCATGGTAACCAGTATATTTATAGCCTTTGAATCGCTGAAGATAGAACAGAAGAAAGCAATAAATATGGCTAACCTCTTCCTGAAAAGTTATAGGAATGCCCTGCTAGCAGGAAAATCGAACTACATAGAGCCACGTATAGCGAAGGGTATTGTGTGCGATTTTTTGAAGCGGGCGAGTGAGCGCAATGAAAACAGAGTGATTAAGAAACGGACAGTAAAGAAGAAAGATAAGCTACTGATCATGATGGATGACCCGCGACATTTTGAGATAGACAATTTCCTGAAAAGGGAATTGCAGCATCATATAACGGAATGGATCATGCAAAGCGCAGATGGCCCTTATAACTATGAAGTAGTAGATGCCGTGTTCAGGCTGGCTGGCACAGGCAGTGTAGGACTGAAAAGATATGTGTTTCTACTGCGTAGCCTTAAAGAAGATGAAGAATACCTGCTGATGGAAATGAAGCAGGCCGTCCCATCCTCGCTGATGCCTTACCTGGATGTGAAACAACCCACTTGGGAAACTGATGCGGAACGTATAGTTGCCATACAGGAACGGATGCAAAATGTACCGCCGGCAATGCTGAGTCGTACGGTGTTTCACGACGAAGCTTATATCATACAGGAATTACAACATACTAAGGATAGTATAGATTTTAACCTGATAAAGGACCAGTACCGGGATATGTACCAGGTGATAGATGACATGGGTATGCTTACAGCATCGTCACAGCTAAGAAGCAGCGGCAGGCAAGGATCTGATATTGCAGATAAACTGATAGCTTTTGGCAAAAATGAAGACTGGCAGCAAGCAGTTATAGACTATGCTATAAAATATACCAGTAAGGTAAAAAAAGACTATAAGCAGTTTGTAAAGGAGTATAAAAAGAATAAGCTGAAATGATGTATATATTTTGTCTATACCAGCTTATATGAATAGTTTTTGTGGATAATACCAATTGGTATATTTTTGTATGGCGAAAAAGAAATAAACGTGACCAAGGCAGAAAAGACAAGACAGTTTATTATAGAGAAAACGGCACCCATCTTTAATACGAAAGGGTATGCCGGAACATCTTTAAGTGATATAACAGAGGCTACCGGGTTAACAAAAGGGAGCATTTATGGCAATTTTGCAAATAAGGATGAGGTGGCGCTTGCTGCCTTTGATTATAATTTGCAAACTGTGCAGGGCATCATCAGGAGTGAGATGAACAAGCAGGAAAGTGTAAAAGAAAAACTGCTGGTGTACGTAAACGTGTATAACGATTTTATGAAACACTCGTTCCCTATAGGCGGATGCCCCATACTAAATACTGCAATAGAAGCAGATGATACCCACCCTGTACTGAAGAAGAAAGTTACCGATGCTATAGCAGCCTGGAAAAAGAACATAACAGGGCTTGTGAAGCAGGGAATAGAAAATAAGGAGTTTAGGAAAGATGTAGATCCTGAACAAGTGGCGCTTACTATTATAGCGCTTATAGAAGGAGGTATTATGATACGGAAAATTACCAGCAGCCAGGCGTATAAAAAATCTATAAACGAAGCTATTGAGACTATTGTGCATGGGTTAGTCTAATTTTTATTTAATAATATACCGATTGGTATATTATTTTAAACCTAAAAAAATGGAAAGAACACGAACGTTTACGTGGCAAGACCCACAACCCGGAGCTGCAAAAGCAATGCAGATGAGCGGACTTGAATACCTGAACGCTATGAGCGAGGGTAGGATAGGCCTGCCACCGCTGCTATACACTATGGATTTTACGGTAGAGCATGTGGAACATGGGCAAGCTATATTTTCCTTCAGGCCACAAGAGTTTCATTATAACCCTATAGGTACGGTGCATGGCGGTGTTATAACTGCTATACTTGACTCTGCAATGGGTTGCAGTCTGCACTCTACATTGCCTGCCGGTACCGGTTATACGACCCTTGAGCTGAAAGTAAACTTTTTGAAGGCTGTGACGATCAAAGCAGGGGAATTGAAAGCTACTGGTAAGATCATACATGCTGGTAGTCGCACTGCTTTAATTGAAGCACAGCTCATAGATGAGACGGGTACTGTTTATGCGCACGCAGTGAGCACATGCATGATATTGAACCATAACAAATAATCTTTTGACCACTATACTTAAACAACAATAAAATGAATACTACAAACAATACGATACTCATTATTGGCAGCAGTGCCGGCATTGGTCTGTCGATGGCGAAACAATTGAGCACACTGGGCAATCATGTGATCATGACGGGCCGAAATGAGGCTAATCTTTTGAAAGCTGCCGCGCCATTGCAAAATGTAACTGCAATAGTATGCGACGTAACCAGCGAAACCGATGTTGACCGATTGATAGCTCGTGTGGAAAAAGAATTTCCTAAGTTGAATGTAATTATAAACAATGCAGGTCATGCAGTTGTGTACAACCTGGCATCGGGCGCTGATACCTACAAGAATGCCAAAGATGAAATGGAGACCAACTTCTTTTCAATAGCCAGGATCAACGATAAAATATTGCCTCTTTTATCCAGGCAAAAGGAAGCTGCGATAGTAAATGTATCTTCAGTTGTGGCGCTGGTGCCGGGTAGCTTGCCTACCTATAGCGCCAGCAAAGCCGCACTGCACTCTTACACTCTATCGCTACGCCATGCTCTGGCAGATACGAATGTTAAGGTATTTGAACTTATGCCACCATTAGTGAATACTGAGTTTTCGGCACCAATAGGTGGGGCTAATGGTATTTCTCCTGATGAAGTTGCTGAACATCTTATCAAAGGTATGGCAGACGATACTTATGAGATACACTCCGGCAAGACTGCTTTTATATATGACCTGTTCCGTAAATCGCCGCAAGAAGCTTTTGCAGCTTTGAATGCTGGTCGTGCACCAATTAACTAACTGCAAGCGGTGGTATCTATATCACCGCTTATTTTTATTCTATAATATACCGATTGGTATATTGTAGTCTGAATTAAGCTTACAAAATGAATGCGTTAAGATGAAAAGGATCATATTGCTGATCACTGTTATTGGGGCTGCCGTTATGGAGCTGATAGATATATCTATCGTAAACGTGGCAACATCGCACATGAGCGGTAACCTGGGTGCTACGCTGGAGGATACATCGTGGGTGATAACAGCCTATGCCATTGCCAATGTAATTGTGATACCCATCACCAGTTTTCTCGCGGTAAAGTTTGGTCGCCGGAATTATTATATCAGTTCTATAATATGGTTTACCACCTGCTCGTTTTTATGTGGCCAGGCCACTAATATATGGATGCTGGTAGCCTTTAGGTTTTTGCAGGGAATGGGTGGCGGGGCGTTGCTGTCTGTATCGCAGGCTATAGTCTTTGAGCAGTTTACAAAGGAGAAACAAGGGATAGCCAGCGCACTGTTTGGTATTGGTGTATTTATTGGCCCTACAATAGGCCCAACACTTGGTGGGTTTATTACAGAGTATTATTCGTGGCCATGGATATTTTTCATTAACGTGCCTATAGGTATAACAGTCGCTGCACTAAGCTACCTGCTGGTGCCAGAACCCAAAATAAAACAAGTAGCCGGCGCTGTGGACTGGACGGGTATTTTTTTGTTGGCAGTAAGTATAGGGTCTTTACAAACGGTACTGGAAAGGGGCGAAGTAGATGACTGGTTTGATGCACGATATATAGTGTGGCTAACAGTGACGGCAGTGGTGGGCCTCGGTCTTTTTATATGGTGGGAATTAAGAGTGAAGGACCCCGTAGTGAACCTGCGGGTACTGAAGACACGTAACCTGAGCATAGCCGCATTGCTCACTTTTATATCTGGTATAGGGCTGTTTACTTCTGTATTTATAACGCCCGTGTTTGCGCAGCGGCTGTTGAACTTTACGCCATCGCAAACGGGTATGCTGCTGCTACCCGGGGCCATACTGGCTATTGGCGCACTGATGATAAGTGGCAAATTGCTGCAGCGTGGGGTATCGCCTATTGTGCTTATTACCGTAGGTATGGGTTTGTTTATGTTGTTTAGCTGGCAAATGTCGAGGCTGAACCTGGCAGCAGGCTATGCAGATATTTATGTTCCCCTCATCTGGCGTGGAGTAGGACTAGCTTTGATCACAGTACCACTTACAGCGCTGGCGGTGTCATCGCTGGAACCTAAGGACATACCGCAAGGCGCAGCGCTCAATAATATGATGCGGCAACTAGGTGGCTCCTTTGGCATATCGCTGGTGAACACTTACCTGGCTAACCGCCTGGCTACACACCGCAGCGATATATTGAGCCATGTAACTCCAGACAATCCGCTGGCAGTGCAGCGGGTGGCAACTTATACCCGATATTTTATGACTAAAGGCGCAACATTATTTGAAGCCAAAGCACGTGCACTAAAGCTGCTGGACCTGAATATAACCCGACAAGCCGGGCATATGAGCTACAGCGATGCATACCTGCTCATAGGTATGGTATTCCTGTTAGCTATACCTATACTGCTGCTTACAGGGAAGAGTAAAGGGGCCGTGGTTGTTATAGCAGGGGATCATTGATAATAGATAAAGGGAAATTGGTTATTTCTGTTATTTTAAATGTTCTCCTCCACGGGCACCGGAATTTCCTTTGCTGTCTTCTCTCCATGAACCCTTTTATATATCTTGTTTCGCTTGCCGTGCATAATGGATATGGACGGCCCTATCAATATATAGATAAATGCCGCCCAACCCAGGTAGGCTACACCAAATGAGCTGATGATAACAGACAATAATCCAACGCCGGCGATGATCAAATTTTGGTACATGCTGGTCTTGGTTTCAAATATCTCGGCCGCAGTTAATACCAGCTCATCCCTTATCCGTAGCACATGCAGGTACAGTAAAGTGAAGATCAAATAAATGCACATAAAACCCCCACTGTAGATGTAGAATATATGTATCAGGTCGGCGGGTTTTGTATCATCGTATGTTATCCCGCCGCCAATAAGCCAGCCGGTAAACAGGAATTTAAGTGGGTACACGTACATCAGCACAAAGAATATTAATATGGCATTGAGTACCACGCTATATATATCATGCACGCCAAACCGTCTAAAAAAAATATTCTGCGCATACCATATCTGGAATAGCAAGGCAAAACAAATACCAAAAGGGATGAATCCCTTCATACTGTTCAGCAGTTCTGTTACGTTCTTTGGCACCTCCAGCGATACAATGAGCAGTGTGACAGCAAAGGCAAATACTGCATCACTAAATGCCTCTATGCGTACTATCTCGTGACCGCGCCACTTTATCCGGTCTTTCTTTTCCTTTTTTGATCCTTCTTTGTATTTCCGCATCAGGGAGAATTTGTTACAAATTAATCAAATTTGTGTTTTATTTATATCGTTTTTGACCTTTGACCGAAGGCTTAGTTGTCATCTTTTTCCCTGTATCTTAGCACCCAATATGGCGGATGATAACATTCATTATACACTGGGTACTATAAAAGAAGCTGCCGCCCAGCTTTGGCAACGAGTGCAGCACTACAGAATAATAGCATTTAATGGCGATATGGGCGCAGGTAAGACAACCTTTATACATGCTTTGTGTGAGCATATAGGGGTGACCGATAATGTAAGCAGCCCTACCTACGCATTGATTAACGAGTATCATTTTCCACAAAAAGCAGGCGGCACAGGCATTATTTATCATATGGACTGGTACCGGCTTAAAGATGCCGAAGAGGCTGTAAATGCAGGTATTGAAGATTGCCTGCTGCAGCAAAATGCCATTTGTTTTGTAGAGTGGCCTGATGTTGCTATGCAGTTACTGCCGCATCCATATGCGTGGGCAGACATCAATATACTATCACCTACGGAAAGAGAAATGAGCATAAAATTTATATAAACACAGTAAGTCCGGACAATCGTATATAAGATACGGCAGTTCATCCAAGTAGAAATAAAATATGCAGATACACATTGTTGCGGCTATAGTGCAGGGTTTGTTGCTTGGGCTTTTTTTGGCCATATCAGTAGGGCCTACACTGTTTGCCGTTATTAAATATAGTCTCACCAGTAGTTATAAGGCAGGTATGGCCTTTGTACTGGGGGTATCTTTCAGCGATATTTCGTACGTGGTCATCGCTAACATTGCAGCGGTATGGCTTGTGTACCTGGAAGAGTACAAAAAGATGATATCGTACGGGGGCGCAGCCGCCTTGTGCATCGTAGGGCTGGTTGGCCTGCTTAATAACAAGAAATCACAATCGCCTGCCAAAGAACCTACGGTTATTACCGGGGGGCACTACTTTAAGATATGGTTGAGCGGTTTTTTGATCAATACCCTGAACCCGGGCGTTTTTATTACCTGGCTGGGGGCTGTAACTGCTATTGCAGATAAAACTGTCCTGTACAGGATCATATTCTTTGCATGTTGCCTGGGGTTGGTACTCTCTATAGATTTCCTGAAAGTTTTTCTTGCAGACAGGATACGACGACAGCTGAATGCCCATAGGGTCGTGATATTGCAGAAAATATCATCATTATGCATTTTAGGTATTGGGTTGGCATTAGCCTTTACAACTTATTTTAATATAGGCACGAAAAAGAGTGTTGATAAACAGTCGTTATATCAACATAGCCCGGTAAAAGATCAAAACATTCTTAAAGGTTAGTATCTTTGCCGCCTCATGTCTGACGCGATACGCCACGAATGCGGGTTAGCTTTTGTACGCCTGTTAAAAGCACCCACTCATTACCTCAATACCTATGGCACTGCCTTTTATGGTCTTAATAAGTTATACCTGCTTATGGAAAAGCAGCACAACCGCGGGCAGGACGGCGCGGGTATAGCTACAGTGAAGCTGAATATAGAACCTGGACACCAGTATATGCAGCGGTTGCGCATATCGGGGCCGCAAGCCATAGCCCAGATATTCCAGAACATACAGCAGGAAGTAGCCGAGGTAGAAAAACAATACCCCGATATTCTTCAGCATCCCAATATGCTGAAGGGCTATCTGAGGTTTATGGGTGAAGTATTGCTGGGACACCTGCGCTACGGCACACAAGGGCGCAATAATGTAGAGTTTTGCCACCCGTTCATCAAATCGAATATCAACCCTACCCGCAACCTCACCATGGCGGGTAACTTTAACCTGGTGAATACAGATGAGTTGTTTGCCATGTTAGCGCAAAGGCCAACCACCACTATACGCGAAAGCGACCTGGGAGCTATGATAGAAACCGTGCACTATTACTTGTGTATGGCTGACGATCTGAACCCCAAAGATCCCGACCTGGAAGGTGTATTGAAACAATCTACCCTGCATTTTGATGGTGGTTATGTGTTTTGTGGGCTGGTAGGTAACGGAGATAGTTTTGTGATGCGTGACCCTAATGGCATACGGCCTGCATTTTACTATAAAAATGATGAAGTAGTGGTAGCAGCATCTGAAAGGGCAGCCATTATGACAGCATTTAATGTATCGCAGGAAGACGTACTGGCAATAGAACCCGGACAGGCTATAATAGTGAAGAAGGACGGTACATTCAGCACTCCGCAGATATTACCGCAGAGAAATATTACCGCATGTAGTTTTGAACGCATCTACTTCAGCCGTGGCAGCGACCCGGATATATATAAGGAACGTATGCAACTAGGCCGCAACCTGAGTGGTAAAGTGCTGGAAGCATTAGATAATGACCTGAAAAATACAATAGTATCGTTTATACCCAATACTGCAGAGATTGCTTTCTATGGCCTGATAAAGGGACTTGAGGATTACCTGACGAATGTGAAGCTGGAACGGATAGTGAACCGCCGCCACAGCATGACCGAAGAGGAACTGCACGAAATGATAAGCCGGCGGGTGCGGATAGAAAAAATAGCTATTAAGGATGTAAAGATGCGCACATTCATTACCGAAGACTCTTCGCGCAATGAGATGGTGCAGCATGTGTATGATATAACCTATGGTACAGTAAAGAAGAATGTGGATACCGTTGTTGTCATAGATGATTCTATTGTACGTGGTACTACACTTAAGGAGAGCATTATTAAGATGCTGTCGCGGCTGGAACCTAAACGTATCATTATAGTGTCATCGGCACCGCAGATCAGGTTCCCCGATTGCTATGGTATAGATATGAGCCGCATGAGCGATTTTATAGCCTTCAGGGCGGCTGTGCAACTACTCAAAGATCGTGGAGAAGACGACTTACTGAAGGATGTACACTTGCGTTGTAAAGAAGCCGATGCGAGCGGCAAGCTGCATGAGCAGAATTTTGTAAAAGCCATTTATGCATCGTTCAGTGATGAGGAGGTAAGTAAGAAGATTGGCGTGATGCTGACACCGCCAGAAATAAAAATACCGGTAGAGATCATCTACCAGACATTAGATGGACTGCACAATGCCTGCCCAGACAATACTGGCGACTGGTACTTTACCGGTAACTACCCCACACCGGGAGGTAACCGCGTAAGTAACAGAGCCTTTATGAACTATATGGAGAATAAGGAAGGCAGGGGATACTAGGTTTAACCCTTACTCATAAATACAAAGTCGTTAAAGGGTAATTGAAACTACCGGTTAACGACTTTATTATTTTCAGAGTATCATGCTTTTTTACAGCAAACCAAACTATACGCCGCCTAATCTGGAAATGATCTCCTGTAGTTGCTTGGCTTGCATTACCCCACTCTGGCGCCATTTTACTTCGCCATTGCGGAAGAGGATAAGCGTGGGTACACCCTGTACCTGGTAGTGCGAGGCTACTTCTGTATTCTTGTCCACATCCACTTTTATTATGGTCACTTTGTCGCCCATGGCAGTTTTTACGTCGTGGAGTATGGGGGTCATCATTTTACATGGGCCGCACCACGTGGCAAAAAAATCGACCAGTACTGGTTTGTCAGATTTTATAACATCATTAAATGAATCCATAGAAAATACATTTAAATAAGATGCATCGAAAACCGTTCCAAAGGAAAATGGCTCCAGAAAAGGAGCCATTTTGTCTTAGTTAGTTGTTTTTGTGGTAGTGGTTGTTGTTTTTTTGTTCGATTTGTAGCGCATATCAGGGGTGCCATCCTTTTTCAAGTGCTGGTTCTCTTTATAGCGCATATCGGGTGTGCCATCCTTCTTCATTTTGGTTGCCTGCGTAGTTTTGGTTTCAGTTTTGGTAGTAGCCGTATTGGCTTTTAATACTGGCTTCCCAGATGTTTTGGTGCTTTTAGTTTCAGTTTTAGCATGCGTTGTTGTTGTCGCAGTTTGGCCAAAAGCTATGGAACCCATTAATAATAACCCCGCAAGTGTAGAGAAGATCTTTTTCATTGTTTTTTTTCGAAAGGTATAAAATGAACATAACATATGCTATTCCGGATGCGGAATATTACTGTTAATGTTTTTTATTGTGTTTGGGAATCTGGCGTATATTTATAGGTCTTTAAAAATTCTACATTTTGCAGCTCTGTAGTAGAGAGCCTGCTGGTGACGTTGTAAGAAGTACCGTGATACCACTTTTGCGCATTAAAATGATTGCTGAGCTTTATGTTGTTGAATATCATACCGTGGCGTGCATATATCTCGTTCTGCATCAATTGCAAACCCCAGTCTGACAGATAAACCACATCCTTTATAAATAGCAGCCTGTCGCTGCCTTCGGGGAAAAGTCCCGGGGTATTGCTGGTTGACTGGCTTACATGGGCGTGATGAAAGACAATATTTTTATAAAGATTAGGTTCAGATGGGTCGGCAGTGCCATTACCACGGTCTTGTACACTCCGGTTTTTAGACGTTGTGCCATGAACAACAGCCCCGGTATCTGTTGAGAGTGTATATACTGATAAACTATCCTCTAATACCTTAATACGTTGTTGCAGTCTGGTTATTTGCATCTCAAACGCCCGCTCTTTAGCCAGGTGTATATCAATACCATTATTGCAGGCTGCTAGCAACAGGAAGACAGGCATTAAAAAAGCAATAAGGACTTTCATGATTGATAAAAATTAGCTCTTTTCTTCTTTTTCATTAAGGTATTCAGAAGGAGGATTGGAGCACGACTGCAATATAAATGCTATAGCCGGATAAGTTCTTTATCAATATTCAATTAACAATAGCTTATAAATTGGCCTACCTAGCACGATTTTTAAAGGTGAATATAGAAAATATACCCTAGTGATGGAACGCTTTACGCTGACAGAAGAAATACTAAAATGGTTTGGAGTGCTTTGCCTTATGATGATGGCTGCCTTTGTTACATATGGTTGGCTGAGAGGATTGGCTTTTGAGCAAAACCTTAAGACAAGAAGAAGATAAATATTTGATACAAATGGCGGTGGTTGGTTAATTTTAGGATCCAATGCAGCTTTTATGTATAAAATTCCCCAATATACCGAACCCAATGCCACAATTGTTGAGGCATTTATGGAAGAGCACCCGTTCGTGACGCTTATAGGATACCATAATAATACAAGTGTTGCTACCCAGGTACCCGTATTACTACATAAGAGGGATGGACAAATGTTTGTTACCTGCCACATCATGCGACATACCGACCATTTTACTGCGATAGAAAATAATCCCGATGTATTAATGCTGTTTCAAGGGGCACACTGTTACGTAAGTCCCAGTTGGTACACTGAAAAAATGGGGGGTACCTGGAATTACCAAACGGTGCATGTGCGCGGTAAGTGTCGTATAATGAGTAATGAAGAGACCATGGAACTGCTTACCCGGCTTACCGCACGTTTTGAAGCAGAACAGGAAAGTCCACTGCTGACTACCAACCTGCCTAAAGATTATATGCCCTCCCTTGTTGGCGCTATAGCAGGACTGGAAATTGAGGTCACAAGCATTTATCCCATATTCAAACTCAGCCAGAACCGGGATGATGAGAGCTACAAAAATATAGTACGTCATCTGCAATCCTCTATTGATGCAGATGCCCATACAATAAGCGCAGAAATGATAAAGAGACGTTCTAACCTGTTTGAATAGATAGTGTTAAACTACAGCCCCGAACTGCCTTAAATGGTGTTGCGCATGTTTGTACAGCAAGTGCACCTGTAGGTCGTAATCCAAGTCCCCAAAGAAAGGGTTACGCACTGTAGTGCCTGCATTATTTTGGTAATGCGCAAAAAAGTAGTCTATCTCCTGTTGCAGTTCTTGTAACGCATCCTGAATAGAAGCATGCTTTGTAGGCATTGGTTCATCGGGCAAAAGAGCATTAGGTGTGTTTTCCTTAAATGGTTTATCGCTTTGTATAAAAGCCTGCATTCGGGGTATATTTTCGGCAGGGGTCAGTACTTCGGCTGCCGGTATTTTACCGCTGGCCTGCCGCATAGCCCCACTCATGTGCTCTATCATTTGTTGCACATTCATCTTGCCCCATAAAGGTGCAGTGGCCGGGTCTATTACTGCCAGGCGTTTTGCAAGTTCAATTTTAAGGAAATTGGCTTTTTCAGCTACTGTTGACATTATAAAAGCTGTTTTATCAAAGATTCCTGGGTAATACCTTCCGCTTCAGCCTTGTAGTTGCGTAGCACCCTGTGGCGGAGGACAGGCAATGCCATTTCGCGTACATCCTCAATATCGGGTGAGTACTTGCCCTGTAGCAGTGCATGGCACTTGGCGCCCAGCACCAGGTATTGCGAAGCACGTGGTCCAGCACCGTAAGATATATATTGCGTAGCGGCAGCATGTGCCTTGGCAGAACCGGGTCTTGTTTTATGCACAAGTCCAACTGCATATTCCAGCACATTATCAGGCACTGGCACTCTACGTACAAGGTCTTGGAAAGCCAGAATGGCCTCAGCATTAAGTACTTTAGTTAGCGATACATTATTTGCACCAGTAGTATTCCGAACAATAGTTACTTCCTCAGCGAAAGATGGATAATCGAGCATGATCTGGAACATAAAACGATCCAGCTGGGCTTCGGGTAATGGGTATGTACCTTCTTGCTCTATTGGGTTTTGAGTAGCCAGTACAAAGAATGGTGCAGGCAGTTTATATATAGTACCCGCAGCGGTTACATTACGCTCCTGCATGGCCTCCAATAGTGCAGCTTGTGTTTTGGGCGGCGTACGGTTTATTTCATCGGCAAGAATGATATTGGCAAATATGGGGCCTTTCAGGAAACGGAACGCCCTTTGCTCATCCAGTATCTCGGCGCCGGTTATATCGCTCGGCATCAAGTCTGGTGTGAACTGTATGCGCTTGAATGAAAGATCAAGGACATCGGCCACGGTTTTTACCAGCAATGTTTTTGCAAGGCCGGGAACACCAACCAGCAAACTATGCCCATTGCACAATATACTTATGATGAGCTTGCTCACAACATCGTCCTGACCTACTATTACTTTCCCTATCGACGTGCGAATGGTGTCGTACGTATTCTTTAATGCTCCAGCCGCTTCTATATCCGTTTTGTAAGCCTCCATCGGGTTTCTTTCTATAATTTAATTGTGGAAGTTCCATTATTTTGTGTAAACAAACAAATACAACTTACAAGGTGGATGTAACCATACGCGAAGCGCAACAACAGGTAGATGAATGGATAAAGACCATTGGTGTACGCTACTATAGCGAGCTTACTAACCTGGGCATACTGATGGAAGAAACGGGCGAACTGGCCCGCATCATGGTACGGAAGTACGGCGAGCAATCGTTTAAAGAAAGCGATAAAAAAGGGGAACTGGCTGATGAAATGGCCGATGTGCTGTGGGTGCTGCTGTGCCTGGCCAACCAAACAGGTGTGGACCTGACAGAGGCGTTGCAGAAAAACGTAGAAAAGAAAACCAACCGTGATGCAGAAAGACATAAAGGAAATGACAAGCTGAAGTGACAATGCCGTAATGATGCCCATAGGCCCGTCATTTCGAACGAGCTCCTTCAGCGAGTGAGAAATCCGCCCAATCAAAATCCCTCAGCTATTCTTTTGTACTGATTATCCGGTTGATCAAAATCCTTAATTTAGTTATCTAAAAACAACCACTATGATAGACCACAATCTAGTAACTACAGCTAATTCTTTAGAAGGATACCGCATAACTAAACACCTGGGTGTTATACGTGGTGTTACAGTACGCTCCAGGAGTGTATTTGGTAATATACTAGGTGGCTTGCAGAGCTTGGTAGGCGGCCAGCTGAGCGCCTATGTGGAGCTTTGCGAGAAAACGCGCCACGAGGCTTACGAACTTATGATAGAGCACGCCAGCCAGGCCGGGGCTAATGCGATAATAGCTATGCGCTACGACGCTAACGAAGTAATGGAAGGCATTACTGAAGTTTTGGCTTATGGTACTGCTGTGACAGTAGAGAAGATATAGCATAGAAATATGAGAACGATATTAAAGAAATGAACAGCCCAGTAATGGGCTGTTTTTGTGGGTGGTAGGTGTAGTAGTAGATAATATAATTTTATTTGCTGCGTTAGGTTAAATAGATAAATTTGTAAATCGTCTCACCCCTATCTTATTTAAATGCGTAGAGTAAAATGGCTTTTCATTCTCTATTTCATTTTCATGTGTAAGCTCTCGCTTGCGCAACAGCCCGATTATTTGCTTAAGGAGAATAGTGTGTGGACGTTTGGGCGAACTTACTATAATATTTCCCCTAATTATCTTGTAGGCGGCGGTATGGGTTTGAACTTCAATACAACTCCCCCTACAGTTATTCCATCATTTGCGGCTGGTTATGGTGTTGCGCAGGCATCGGTTTGCGATACCAATGGCAACCTTTTATTTTATACAGAAGGCACTCATGTGTTTAATGCGCAAGGCAAATTAATGCCACATGGTGATTCGCTGGTAGCAGATACTGCCCTTTACAAATACGAGGGCCCTAATTTCGACAGTACAAATATTGACCCGACATCCGGTTGTTCACAGGGCGCTTTGATCATTCCGGTTGTAGGTGAGGTTAATAAATACTATGTTTTTTCTCACAGCTCATATGAGTACTATAGTAATCCTACTTATGGAAAAGTGCATTACGGTGAGCTTTTTTATTCAATTATAGATATGAGTTTGAATAATGGAGCTGGAGATGTAACAACACGTGGCGTTTTTTTGGACTCAAGCCTTGATGAAAGTATGATAGCAGTTGCTGGTACTCATTGCGACGTTTGGGTTTTGGTACATTTGTCTAATGTGCCGGTTATAAAGGCATTTCATGTAACTGCAAGCGGGGTAGATGCTGTTCCTGTTATCTCCAATTGCGGAAATTTTCAGTATAGTTATGGCTCCCCTGGTTCAATGAAGGTATCTCCTGATAGAAAGAGATTAGTGGTATGCTCGTTTATGGGCGGTGTGGAATTATGCAATTTTGATCCGGCTACGGGTGTTGCCTCTAATGCAAGAGGCCTTAGCAATAATGATGCTGATACAACTAATAAACCGGTTACCACTTACTTCTCTTACCAGGCATGTTTTTCGCCTGATAATACAAAGCTGTATGTGAATACAAGTAATACTGTTTACTATGGGTATATTTTGCAGTTTGATTTGAATGATACCACACTGCAAACAACTTCAATTGTGAATATGGACGCTTCTGTTTCGCAAACAGATGTGCAGCTGGCACCAGACGGTAAGATCTATTTTTTTCATCACGACTTTAGTACAGATGCCGACGTAGCCATTGATTGTATTGAAAACCCTAACCTGCCTACACCAGCTTGTAACTACAAGCCATATGCTATAGGGTTGTACCCGGGCAGTGTAGTGTATATGGGGCTGCACAACATGTATGTGAAACCATTGCGCGGAACTGTTACTTATGTGGGCCATCCTGATACCGGGATATGTGCGCCTGGTATGGACAGCATAGCCCTATATGCGCCTGCGGGATATAACCATTATATATGGAGTACAGGCAGCACAGCCCCAGTTTTATACGCCAGTAATACTGCTACTTTCATTTTAAGATCAGATAATTCGTGCGATGTGCGTTATGATACTTTTAGTGTTAAAAAGGTGAATGATGTATTTTCTCTAGGGCCAGATTCTGTTTATTGTACCCAATCTGTAGTGCTTAGTGTGCCGGTACAGAATGCACAATACTTGTGGCAGGATGGCAGTACGGCCAGTAGCTATAAGGTGTACACATCAGGTACTTATTCGGTAGTGGTATCTGAGCTGGGCTGTGTGCATGCAGATACTGTGCAAATAGGGATTAATGATGTGCAACAAGCGCTGGGGGACGATACGACCCTGTGCAGTAATGACCGGGCCATACAACTAACACTGAATGCCAATGTGCCAGCAGGTGGGCAGGTGATGTGGAATACTGGCAGTGTTATCCCAACTATAACTGCTGGCGCCGGAACCTATTGGGTGACGGTAACAGATGGTGCATGTGTGGGGACTGATACAATAAGTATTTATGCCCAGAACTGTAATTGCAAGGCTACTGTGCCTGACGCGTTTACACCTAATGGGGATGGTAAAAATGATGTGCTGCATACGCTGTTTGAAAATGGATGCCCTGTGAGTGAGTATGTGATGAGGATATACAACCGCTGGGGGAATATGGTTTTTTATAGTAACGACCTGAACAACGGATGGGATGGGACTTACCATGGTGTGCCGGCTGATGCAGGAACGTATATGTATGAACTACAGTTTATTTTAGGAACAAACAAAGGCAACACGCTCCACAAAAAAGGCGATGTGGTACTGGTGCGATGAGCGTTTGAGCATTATACCAATTGTAATAAATACCCCAGGATAGCCCCACCGAATACAATGAAAGCTGTGTTTAGTTTCTTGAAAAATATGGCAACGACAAAACCGGCGATGGCAATAGTTATTCCCCGCCAGTCCTGGATGGAATCTTTACCCAGCTCAACACATACAGCTAATATAATGGCTACTGATGCTACATTCACCGTATCGAGAAAGGCCGACATTATTGCTGATCTTCTAAGTTTGGGGATGTATGGGTTAAGCAAGGCAACGAATAAAAATGAAGGCAGGAAGATGCCTACTGTTGCTGCAATGGCACCGGGCAACCCTGCTATTTGCCAGCCAATAAATGTTGCGGCAGAAAAGACGGGGCCGGGGGTAAACTGACCCACCGCAATAGCATCAATCAATTCTTTGTGTGAAATAATACCTGTTTTGACTAGCTCGCTATCGAGGAAGGCAAACAAGACATAGCCGCTGCCATAGAGGATGGAACCGACCTTGAGGAATATCCAGAATATTTTTAAATGCTCGGGCTGTAGTATTGCAAGTGGTAAAATACTGTTTAGTTTATTGGTGCGTGAGGTTTTGAACAGGTGGTATAATATACCAAGTCCGCCAGCACCAAACAATACGATGATCTCATTCATACCCGCTAAGCTTGCGATGGCACACGCAACGCCCATAATGCCCAGCTCTATAGTTTTGAAAGCTTTTTTGCCCAGCGTTATCATGGCGGAAACGATGACCGCTAAAATTGCGGGTTTGATGCCGTAGAGAAACGGGGCAACAGCAGGCAGGCTACCATATTGCTTATAGGCCCATGCAAATACAGCGGTGATGATAACGGCAGGGACAATAAAACAAACCCCGGCAACAACCAGCCCTTTCCAGCCTGCTCTTTCGTGGCCGCAATGCATGGTCATCTCCGTGGAATTGGGGCCTGGTATGAGGTTAGTGGCACCAATGAGGTCGAGAAAATGATCGTGAGAAAGCCATTTACGTTTTGTGACCACCTCGTCCTGCATCATGGCAATATGAACGGCAGGGCCACCAAAGCCAATGCAACCCAATTTTAAAAAGACCCCGGCAACTTCCCTTAAATTATTGTTCTGTTTTGCCATAGAGCTTTAAGTCGAAAGACCATCTGCCACCACCATACATGAGCAGGTAGAACAGGAGTATGGTCAATGCAAAATCCGTCCTGTATTCATGCATCATTGGCCAGAAACCTTTTTCAATGAGCATGGGCCACTTGGTTGTGACAAATGCTGTACCCATTATTATGAGCAAAGGTATTGATGCTATTCTTGTGAGTAAGCCGGGCAATATGAACAAACTGCAAATTATTTCGAAACTGGCAGTGAAGTTTGCCCAGAAGGCAGGATCGTGAAAATCTATTTTGGCAAAACGGCCTGCCCCTAGTAGTTCTGGGAATAAAAATTTCTGTATCCCTTCTGATAGAAAAATAATCGCTACTATCAACCTGAGGCCAAGTGTGGGAATGGCGGTTGTGCGTAATAGATTTTTCATGTCATTGCATTTTAAAAACCTGGTTAGAAAATGGCGGGGTGTCAGGAATTTTTATAACATTAAACTCATGTTTGGTTGCATGATGGCAATTATTGCAAGTGTTGGTTAACAATACAAAACTGCTTTTGAATAGCAGCGGATTTTTCTGCTGTATTGCACTGTTCAGACTGTCGATAGCAGGATAGATCATTGGGAGTGAAGCTGCTTCCGGCCGGTCTGTGTTATACTCCCTGATGCCATCGAGCGCTTCTTTTATTTCGCCCATTTCAAAATCGGCCAGCTTCCAGTTTTGTGCCTGCCCGGCAAACCATAGTTTTTCGTGATATACCTGGATGCTTGACATGAATTCGCCAAATCCCGGCTTGTATGTTTTGTCGAGCTTATTTTGCAAACTGTCAATTTGCGTTTGTAAGTGCTGGGTGTTATTCTGCTGCCCGCAGGAAATAACTATTACGAACAAGACAAATAAAATAGTCCATTTCATGTGGTGTCTATATAAGATCAGGAAGTTGTTTTAAAGCTACGAAAAAGAATATTCTGTTTTGTGTTGGTAAGCGTTCTACAGTTGTCGTTGTTCATACACAATAAAAAATACAAACCGTAATTACTCGTATATCGTGTCTTTCCTGCAATTCCGTAATCATGTTCAAGACAAAACAAAAATGTCCGTCATCTTATGTAAGACAGCAGACATTCCTGAAAACTTCAATATTTTCTTACCCTTCAATGATCCCCATAAATATCAAACCAAAGATAGCCAGACCAGCTATGATGCGGTAGATACCGAAAGCTACAAAGGTGTGTTTTTGTACGTATTGTATAAAGGTGCGGATGGCTATAAGCGCAACTATGAATGCGATGACATTGCCTGCAAGTAGCATGTTTAACTGGCCGGGTTGGAACATGGGTGTGCCTGCGAGTTTGTGTTCTTTATAAGCATCGAGCAGTTTTTTTGCAGTGGCGGCAAACATGGTAGGTACAGCCAGGTAAAAGGAGAACTCGGCTGCCAGCTTGCGGGTAAGTTTTTGCTGCAAACCTCCTAATATAGTTGCCGCACTACGCGAGGTGCCGGGTATCATAGCCAGCACCTGGAAACAGCCTATGATGAAGGCTTTGGGATACTTGATTTGTTCTACTTTATCTATAGTATTATTTTTGAACACCCTGTCTATGAACAGCAGCACTATACCACCTATGAAGAGGGTGGTGCCCACAACCATGCTACTTTCCAGCAATGCATCAATCTTCTTGGCAAACAACAGCCCCATAATGGCTGCAGGGATAAAGGCTACAATAAGCTTTACATAAAACTGCCACTTGCTGAAATCGAGAAACTTACGCCAGTACAGCACTACTACTGAGAGTATGGCGCCAAGCTGCACGCAGACTTCAAACAACTTGGTAAAATCATCTTTGGCAATGCCCATAAGTGAGCTGGCAATGATCATGTGGCCGGTAGAAGAAATAGGTAGAAACTCTGTGATGCCTTCTACAATACTCAATACTATTGTTTGTAACCAAGTCATGCGTTATGGGATGTTGATGTATTTATGTGTTTGTAAAGATAATTGCCACTTTGGGTTTTGCTGTATATAATTTATTATCAGTGGATTAATTTGTTGGTGCTTGCTCCACTCGGGTTGCAGGTATAGTTTGCAATCGCGGTTAACCAATGCAGCATGGTGTTCGGCCCACTCAAAGTCGGACTTATTAAAGATCACCACTTTCAGCTCATGAGCCTGCTCGAGGCTTTCCATGAGCGGATTTTTGAATTTCTTGGGGCTCAGGGTTATCCAGTCGAGGCTGCCCGTGAGGGGATGGGCACCAGAAGTTTCGATATGGGTTTTAAAGCCTGCTGCATGCAGGGCATCAGTAAGGTGTGTAAGATCGTGCATGGCTGGTTCGCCTCCTGTGATCACGGCTATGCGGCCCGGATGTGCCGATGCTACTGCAACAATATCAGTAACAGACATGAGGGGGTGTTTTGAGGCATCCCAACTGTCCTTAACATCGCACCACACGCAGCCTACATCGCAACCGCCGAGGCGGATGAAGTAGGCAGCCTGGCCTGTGTAGAGGCCCTCGCCCTGCAGGGTATAGAAATGCTCCATGACCGGGTAGGTATGTGCGGCAATTGTATGTTCAGTAATCGTTTCAGTCATCGTCAAAGTCTGGTATTGTTACACGGTATACCAGTCCGTTTTAAGTAGCAGAGCTTGTTTCTTACTCAAAACCTGCTCGTATGGTCCTACTTTCTTTTGCATGCCCAAAAGAAAGTAGCAAAGAAAAAGGCAGCCGAAAAAAATCACTACGTTTTTTCGACGGTAGCCTTGATAGGGCTGAGGTGCTGCTGTAGTGCCAAGCTACGGAATTCTACCTCTTATTAACCTGTCTAATAAAACTGTCCAGGCATTGAACATTTTAATATTTTAATCAATCATGCCGGCTTGCAGCTTTGCAGCGGCAAGGGTGTTTTTCATGAGGCCGCAAATTGTCATGGGGCCCACACCTTTAGGTACTGGTGTTATATAGCTGCACAATGGTGCAACGTTATCAAAATCGACATCGCCTACGAGGCGGCTACCGCTTTTGCGCGTGGCATCGTCAATGCGATTAATACCTACATCTATTATTACAGTGCCGGGGCGAACCATGTCGGCTGTTACAAACCGTGGACGCCCTATGGCAGCTACAATAATATCTGCATTGAGGGTGAAGTCTTTAAGGTTTTTGGTACGGGAGTGGCAAAGGGTAACCGTGGCATTGCCAGGGTTGCCATTGCGGCTGAGCAGTACCGACATTGGGGTGCCTACAATATTGCTGCGGCCAATGACCACGCAATGCATACCGGCGATGTCTATTTTATAATGCTCCAGCATCATGAGTATGCCGTAGGGTGTAGCGGGCAGAAATGTTTGCTGGCCCAGCAGCATCTTACCTTGCGAGGTAGGATGGAAGCCATCTACATCTTTATCGGGACTGATGCTATTAATAATAGCATCGGGCGAAATATGTGGCGGAAGCGGTAACTGAACCAATATGCCGTTTACAGCACTATCGTCATTGAGTTGCTGAATGTGGTGTATGAGTTCTTTTTCTGAGATGCTGACATCGAACCGGAGCAGGGTACTATCGAAACCCAGTTCTGCGCAGGTGCGCACTTTGCTGCCTACGTAGGCTTCGCTTGCAGGGTTGTTGCCTACTAATATAGCTGCGAGGTGTGGGGCATTTAAGCCCCGGGCTTTCAAGGCTTCAGCTTCATGCTTCAGTTGCTCTTTTATATGTGCTGCAACTGCTGTGCCGTCTAAAATTTGCATGTGCAAAGATAATACTTGTATTGTGGAAAAATGCGGCTGCCGTCACTAATTAGTCGCTCAGAAGAGGTCTGCCCTTCATTTCCTTTCTTTTTTTGATGCCAAAAAAAGAAACAAAAAAAGGCAGTCGGCAGCTATTACCGCTGCTGCCGACGCAGCTTTGTGCAGGCAGCAGTGCTTCTGTTGTACCAAGCTGAAGCAAAGCTACTTCAGGGTGACCTGTCTATAAAAATGAGATGTGCTCCTCGGTTGGGGGGCACTGGTTTTTGCAGGCGATGAAGGATCGCTGCAAAAAAGGTGGCTGAATATGGGCTCGGCTGTTCTCATAACATCTATTTGTGGTCTTCGAGCTGACTACACGTTTTTATCAATAAGCAGATAAATAATAAGTTGGGGATGGAGAGTTGGGGTATGGGTAATTTTGCGGCGGAACAGGTGATACATGTCGAAAATGAAATTAAGTATATTAGATCAGTCGATAGTGGGGCGCAGTATTACGCCAACGCAGGCTATACAGAATACAGCAACTATGGTGAAGCTGGCTGATGAGCTGGGCTATACCCGGTTCTGGATATCGGAACATCATAACATGCGCGTGGTGGCTGGATCGACCCCGGAAGTACTGTTGGCGCACTTGGGTGGTGAATCGAAAAGGATACGTATAGGGTCGGGCGGGATCATGCTACCCAACCATAGTGCACTGAAAGTGGCAGAGAACTTTAAAATGCTGGAGGCTTTGTTCCCGGGAAGAATTGATTTGGGAATAGGCCGTGCGCCGGGCGGGGACCGGCTGGCGGCATATTTGCTAAATCCATCGAACCAGTTTAGCGAACAGGATTTTTTGATGCAACTAAAGGAACTGGAAGGCTATTTTACAAATAGTAAAGAACCCGGTACCGTGCATGAAAAGGTACTGGCATCGCCGGTGGTAGAAACCATGCCGGAGCAATGGATGCTGACATCGAGCGGGGGAAGCGGGCGTATAGCAGCGCAGCTGGGTATGGCTTTCTCTTTTGCCCACTTTATAAACCCCAATGGCGGGCCTGATGCGGCTGATGATTACCGCAGGTTATTCAAACCATCGCAAAACCTGGCGGCACCTAAGGTAAACTTCAGCATATTTGGTTTCTGCTCTGAAGACTTGGAAACTGTGGAACGGTGGAAAACGGAATTTAGTTATCGCATGTTGCGGATAGAAATGGGGATGGATGGTAAACTGCCATCGTATGATGAAATACGAGCGACAAAATTTACACCTGAACAGCAGATGCGCATTAATTATAACCTGGGTCGTATGGTGGCAGGAGCACCTGCTGAAATGAAACAAAAACTGACACTGCTAGCAGATGCCTATAAAACAGATGAGGTAATGCTGGCAACGTTTTCGGAGGATTTTAATGACACTAAAAAGTCGTTTGAATTACTTGCAGAAGTATTTAAATTGAAATAGATATCCACATAGTTGTTAACAAAAAAGCAATGGTTTTGTAATATTTATGTAATAATAAAGTTTAGGATTTTGTATTTCAGATTTCGTTAGTATCTTTAGCATGTTTTCATGGTGATAGGGTTTATAGGGGCTGGCGTGTTCTCACGCTGGCTTTTTTATTTTTAGATTTTGACCAGGCTTCAAGCATGTTAAAACATTTGCGAAACAAATACTTTCTTACTCCCCCAACTTTTCAATTTGATCCGGTATTTGTGCTAAAAACAACAAAACCCGCTCTGGGAGCGGGTTTCAGATTGTATGTGTGGTCCCACTAGGACTTGAACCTAGGACCACCTGATTATGAGTCAGGTGCTCTAACCAACTGAGCTATAGGACCAATTCACTGTTTGACCAGCGAATTTGGGATTGCAAAAATATAGGATTTTCTTAAAAAAAGAACATTTTTTAAAACTTATTTTTACAGCATGATAAAAGGCATCAAACATATAATTTTTGATCTGGGTGGGGTACTCATAAATCTCGACTATCAGCTTACCGAAAAAGCTTTTGCAGCTCTTGGTCTAAAAGACTTTAATGCTATATACACACAACTCAAACAAGATACTTTATTTGATGATTGGGAAACAGGGCGGATAGATAGGGGGCAATTCCTTTCAGCAATGAAGGCGTCTGTAGGTCTGGTGCTTACAGATGAGCAGATAACTGCGGCATGGAACGCTATGCTCCTCGACTTCCCCTTAAGGCGACTGCAGATACTTCAGCAATTACGGCTACATTACGATTTGATACTACTAAGTAATACAAACGAGATACATGAGGATGCTTTCAATGATATTCTATATAAAGCCCATGGTATACCCAATATTGGTGTGTTTTTCGACAAGGTGTACTTGTCGCATAGGGTAGGTATGCGCAAACCCGATGCTGAAATTTTTCAAAGAATACTGGATGATCTCGGCCTGAAGCCGGAACAGACTCTGTTTATAGACGATACACCACAGCACATAGCTGGAGCCAAGGCATTGGGCATTCAAACCATATACCTGGAAAAGGATATGACTATAGAGGAACACATCTTCAAGCCAATCGACCGCAACTAATATTATACTACTTTATTTCTTCGTAGTCTATATAGTCACTTTTATTTGGGCGTGCTGAAGTTGTTTTCTTTGCTTCTACTTTCTGGTTCATGTCGTTCATCTGCTCTTGCATCTGTCGCATGCGCTCACTGGTCATCTTGGTGATGCGCAATACGGGCAGTATATATTTCGTCAAAAAACGAAATATAAGGATGGCCACAATGGTCCATATGATCATGCTTATATTCATAGCGAGTGCAAAGTTAAGGTAAGAGGCAATGCAATAATTGTTAATAAAAAAATAATCGCAGGCATCACAAACAGAATTTGGAAATAGTTTAAACCTGCTGTATATTTGCATTGTAATATATTCGAAAGAAGGGGACGCGCAAGTTGTCCCCTTGTCATTTTTACACATGGCTGATATTTTAAGTACCGTTGAAATGCTTTTACTTCCGCTGCTGGAAGACACTGATATTTTTATTTGCTCCGTGAAAATGAAGCCAGTAAACAATATCAAGGTGTTTTTAGATGCAGATGGCGGCTTACCAATTGAAAAAATAGCTAAGCTCAACCGCAGGTTAAATGCACTTATCGAGGAGGCGCAATTGTTTCCGGAAGGTGATTATTCGCTCGAAGTTTCCAGCCCTGGCATTGATGAGCCATTGGCACAAATTCGCCAGTACAAAAAGAATGTAGGTCGCAAGCTGTTGGTCACTCCCAACGAGGGGGCGGAAGTCTTGGGCACAATTACAGACGTAACAGACGAAAAGATAGTGCTGGAAGTGCCGGTAGGCAAAAAGAAAGAAATAGTGGTAACAGAAATACCTTTTACAGATATAAAAGAAGCAGTAGTACAAATAAGTTTTTAACTAAAAATTCCGGCAACGGAAATAAAGTGACAGAATATGGCAAGTATCAATCTTATCGACTCATTTCAGGAGTTTAAAGATGCAGAAAACATTGACCGGCCTACCTTAATGAAGGTAATTGAGGATGTTTTCAAAACCTTATTACGTAAAAAATACATAACGGATGAGAACTTCGACGTTATTGTAAACGACCAGACGGGCGACCTTGAGATCTTTCGCAGGCGAGAGATTGTAGCGGATGATATGGTAGAAGATGAAAACCTGCAGATACCATATTCACAGGCTATCAAGATTGAACCTGATTACAGTGTAGGTGAAGAAGTGTATGAGGAAGTTGATGTGCGCGACTTTGGTCGTCGTGCTATACTAGCCGCCAAGCAGACGCTTGCTGCCCGTATTGGCGATTTGAAGAAAAATAACCTGCTGAAAAAATATGCTGAGCGTGTTGGCGAGATCATAAGCGGCGAAGTGTACCAGATATGGAAGAAAGAAATACTGCTGCTGGATGACGAAGGGAATGAACTGATCATGCCTAAGACTGAGCAGATACCTACTGACTTCTTTAAAAAAGGCGAAGGTGTACGTGCTGTGGTAAAGAAGGTAGAGATGCGTAATAACTCACCCATCATCATCCTGAGCCGCACCCATCCATCTTTCCTGGAAAAATTGCTTGAAATTGAGGTGCCTGAAATAATGGACGGCCTTATTGTTATAAAGAAAATAGTACGTGAACCTGGCGAGCGCGCCAAAGTAGCTGTTGAAAGCTATGATGACCGCATAGATCCGGTTGGTGCATGTGTAGGTATGAAGGGTAGCCGCATACACGGTATTGTTCGTGAACTGCGCAACGAGAATATTGATATCATCAATTTCACCAACAACCTGCAGTTGCTCATACAAAGGTCGCTTACTCCTTCCCGTATCAACAGGATGGAGATCAATAACGCAGACTTGCATGCTGATGTGTACCTGGAGCCCGATCAGGTGTCTCTTGCTATTGGTAAGAAGGGTGTCAACATCAAGCTGGCGCAGGAACTTACAGGTTACAGTATAGATGTGTATAGGGACGTGCAGGAAGAGGTTGCTTATGATATTGACCTGGATGAATTTAGCGATGAAATTGAACCATGGGTTATCGATGAGTTCAAGCGTATAGGTTGCGATACTGCCCTGAGCATTATAGAGCTTTCTATTGAAGAGCTGGTACGCCGTACCGACCTGGAAGAAGAAACTGTGCGCGATGTACGCAAGATACTTGAAGCAGAATTTGAAAATGAATAGGGCTGTTGCTTGCTATAAAGGTTTTTCAGTGTTAAGGCGTCATTAAAACAACGATTCCTGATCACCTGAACAATCCGATTATTAGTAAAAATAGCGTAGGTTTGTATATTAGGTAAAAACGTTAAATGCCAGAAGGGTTTGACGTATATATTGATTAAGGAATAGAATGACGACAGAAACAAAAACACCAAGATTGCTGGCTGCTGCCAAAGAATTCAATATAGGTAAGGATACCCTCCTGGAGTACCTTACTCATAAAGGCTTTGAGATAAATGCAAGCAATCCTAATGCTAAGCTTACAGAACCAATGTATAATGCCCTGACGGCCGAGTTTGCGCAAGACAAGGCGGCAAAACGCAGGAGCGAAGAAATTGCATTGCCCAAAGGGTCTTTACTGGAAGGCATCAGGAAGACACGGGATGACCTGGATATCACATCCAAAGATAAAAAGGCTGAAGAAGCAGCGCCTGAAAAAAAGGAAGAAAAGCCCAAAGAAACTAAAGCTGTTGAGCCTAAGCCCGAAATAAACCCCGAGCCAAAGCCAGAGGTAAAACCGGAAATCAAACCGGAGATAAAACCAGTTGAGCCACCTGCACAGCCACAGATAAAACCTGCAGAGCCCATACCGGCATTGCCAACTCCACCACCTGCACAGCCCAAGCCCGATGTGGTACCGACTGTAGTAGGTCAGGCTAAAGAAGCTACAGAGGTCAAAGAAATTGCTCCTAAAGAAATTAAAAAACATACTGTTGAGGCCGTTGCTACACCAGAGCCAGTAAAAGCACCTCCGGCGGCTCCGCAAGCTCAGGTATCCGAAAAAGTTGAAGAAGACAACGAACCGGAACACCTGGAAATGAAAGCCCCGAAGCTGGAAGGACCAAACATACTGGGTAAAATAAACTTAGACCAACTTAATTTAACATCGCGCCCTAAAAAGGGCGCTCCTGTTAAGAAAAAGGATGAGATAAAAGCTACTGCAAAACCGGTGAAAACCGATGATGCACCGAAAAGGAAAACTGCAGAACCTGCCCCGCAGCCTGTAGCTGAAAAAACAGTCGAACCCATTGCTCCACCTACTCCTTCTGCTGCACCAACCGAAGACAGAGATGATGCAAACGATGGCAAACCTGAACACATAGAAATGAAGGCTCCCCGTTTGGAAGGGCCAAAAATAATAGGCAGAATAGAACTGCCAATTGCAAACAGTGGCAATAACAAGCCCGATAACAGGGAAAAGCGCAAACGCAAGCGTATTGTTGTTGAAAAGAAACCAGAGAACTTCAAGCCAGGCGAAAATCCTGGAGCGCCAAGAGAACGTAATCATCCAGGTGGTGGTAACGGTGGCGGCGTAGGCGTACCCTCTGCACCAAGGAGCAACAATCCGCGTGGCGATCGTCCTCCATATCAGGGTGGCGGTACCGGCAGGCCTATACAGCGCCCGGGTGGTGGCACAGGTACAGGCGGTGGTGGTTACCAGGGTAACAGGCCAGGTGGTGGCGGCGGTGATCGCCGTGGCCCAGGTGGTGGCGGTGGTGATCGTAGGGGCAACCCGCGCAGCGCACCTGCACCGGTTAATGCGCAGCAGCAGGAAATTGATACAAAAGCAATACAGGAAAAAATACGGGAAACGCAGGCCAAACTTACAGGTTCTACGCGTGGCCGTAATATGAAGGCCAAATATCGTCGTAATAAACGCGACGAAATGAGCGAAAAACGTGCTGCTGCTGAAAATGCAGAACAGACGAGCGCCATACAGGTTACCGAATTTATATCGGTGAGCGAACTGGCTAACCTGCTCGATGTAAGCTTTGCAGATGTTATCAGCAAATGTATGAGCCTGGGTATCATGGTATCTATCAACCAGCGTTTGGACGCAGAGGTGATAGAGCTGGTGTCTAGCGAGTTTGGCTACGATGTGGAGTTCATTAACCTGGAACAGGAAACAGACGAAGAAGAAGTAGTAGAGGAAAATCCTGATGACCTGATACCACGCGCACCTATTGTTACTATAATGGGTCACGTAGATCATGGTAAAACATCACTCCTCGATTATATACGCAGCGCCAATGTGGTTGCTGGTGAGTCGGGTGGTATCACCCAGCACATCGGTGCATACCAGGTGGTAACTGGTACAGGCAAAAAGATCACCTTCCTGGATACTCCGGGTCACGAGGCGTTTACCGCCATGCGTGCTCGTGGTGCTAAGGTGGCCGACGTAGCTGTGATTGTGGTGGCTGCAGATGATGCAATAATGCCACAAACCAAGGAGGCAATATCACATGCACAGGCAGCATCGCTCCCTATGATATTTGCTATTAACAAGATAGATAAGGAAGGCGCTGACCCCGAAAGGATCAAGCAGCAGCTTGCCGCAATGAATATATTGGTAGAAGACTGGGGTGGTAAATACCAGAGCCAGGAAATATCTGCCAAGAAGGGTATTAACATAGATCTGTTGCTGGAGAAGATAGGCCTCGAGGCTGAGCTTCTTGAGCTGAGAGCTAATCCTGACCGCGACGCTATAGGTAGCGTTATCGAAGCATCGCTGGATAAGGGCCGTGGCTACCAGGCTACAGTACTGGTGCAAGCCGGTACGCTGAAGCAGGGCGATATGATCGTTTGCGGACAGCACTATGGTAAGGTAAAGGCAATGTTTAATGAACGTGGCCAGCGCGCCAACAATGCAGGCCCTTCTACACCGGTACAGGTGTTGGGCCTCAATGGTGCGCCACAGGCGGGTGAAAAGTTCAAGGTGTACCTGGATGAGGATGAAGCTAAAGAATTGGCTAACCACCGTGCGCAGATCATGCGCGAGCAAGGCATACGTGCACGCAAGCACATCACGCTCGATGAAATTGGTCGCCGTTTGGCACTTGGTAACTTTAAAGAACTGGGTATCATCATCAAGGGTGACTTTGATGGTAGCGTAGAGGCGCTCTCCGATTCATTGCAGAAACTTTCTACACAAGAAGTTGCGGTGAATGTGGTACACAAGGGTGTGGGCCAGATCACCGAGACCGATGTATTGCTGGCAACAGCTTCCGATGCCATCATACTTGGTTTCCAGGTACGTCCGTCATCGCAGGCCGCCAAGCTTGCTGAGCAGGAAAATATTGAAATACGTACTTACTCCATCATCTACGATGCCATTGAAGAGATCAAGAGCGCTATGGAAGGGTTGCTTGAACCTAAGATCGAGAAGAAGACCGTGGCTAATATTGAAGTACGCGAAGTCTTTAAGATTGGCGGCGTAGGTACCATTGCAGGTTGCTATGTGCTGGATGGTAAGATGACCCGCAACACCCGTTTGAACCTGGTACGCGATGGTATTGTAATATACAATGGCGAACTGTCTTCACTGAAGCGCTTTAAGGATGATGTGAAAGATGTGAACGCAGGCTACGAGTGTGGTTTGATGATTAAGAACTACAACAATATCAACGTGGGTGATATCATTGAAGGCTACGAAGAAGTAGAAGTGAAACGTACACTGTAATTGAGGTTATAAATAAATATTTGCAAAGGCAGTTCCCAACGGAGCTGCCTTTTTTTGTGACCTGAAAGACGTAGTAGATTACATTGTTGCGGGTAGTGCAGATAATAGCTATAAGTCCAGGTCTTCATCTTCATCGGCACCGAAGATGTCTGATATAAACTCGTTGTAGATGTCTATGAAGTAGGGGCAGGCCGGGGCTATATTGTTTTCCAGTACCTGATCCAGGAAGTGGGCTACTTCTTCGTTGAAGGAGAGGGCATCTTCACCATCGCCGGTGCCAAAGCCGTGGGCTATTTTAGAGAGCGTTTCTGCCAGTTGCTCCAGGTTCACATTGTGTATAACAAAGGATATATGCTCGTTGGTTTGCGGGTCTATTTGGGTATAAGTGAAATTGTCTGTAAGCTTGGATAGCTCCTGGCCTATGTAAGCAGCCCGCAGGTAATCTATGGCAATGTCGTTATAATCGCTGAAAAACAGCCGGCTAGACTTTGGTATGGTGATATCGAACGCAGTTTCGTCTGCATTTACATGGAGGTATTCCAATATAGTTTCTTCTTTCCAGCCAACAAACTCGGTAATGTGAATGAAATGCATAACGTGTGCTACTGCTTTAGTAATTGTGGATTTTACGGGTGATAAAAGTAATGGGTTTTTGTAGATTATGGTGCTGTTGAGTACCCAGAAGACCCAACTGTATTCTTACAATATAAAGCTGGATAAAACAATATCTGATACATATGAAACCCAACAGGAGTAAAAAAATAATAGAAGCTTTTATTAAATAAAAGTTATTTATCTTATACAGGTTTAGGGCGTTCTTGTTTTATCGGTATCTGTATGCAATAATTAACTCATTCAGTTAGCCATAGAGTGCACATTGGGAGCGCATTTCATGGAAATTTTATATCATCATTTGCTTTAAATATGTTGTTGCTTTTATACTTATAGGGGATAGGGCTGGGCTATTCTCAGATTGGCTTTTTTGTTTATTTTTGTTTGTATATTTTTGGTGCCATTACTTACTCCTCACTCACTAATGGCATGATTTTCTTTGGGTTATATCCTTATAGTGCAGTATTAAATAATAATTTATGAATATCCAGGAACTGAGGATTGGAAATTTTATAAGGGTACGATCGACGGCAGGGCAAGTAGCAGCAATAGAAAATGAAACAAGTTTCGTTGCCATTAAAACCAGCGCTGGGCTTATAGAAGGAAAATATGCTGACCTGAATATTGAACCTATATACCTGGAGCGCAATATGCTGGTGCAATGCTGTGGTTTTGATGCTGCGGGTATCATAAAGATCGATGTACCTCCCCGTTCTTTTTACCTGCAGGAAAACGATGGCCATATTATTTTAATGGGCTCTGCCCCCGGCAGTAGTTACCTCCCGCTCATCCATTTTTGGGATATAAAGACACTGCACCAATTGCAGCGGCTATATAATGTGCTCAATAGTGGTGAGTTGTTGCCTGTAGATATAGAGTTGCTTGAGCGTTATTTTGGAGGTGCATAGTCTTATTGGGTTTTTTATTTTGGGATGGCATTTTGGGATTGTGATGCTCTGTAGTGACTGATATGTGTTTGTTTTGTGTCATTGCGAGGTACGAAGCAACCTTACGAAACACAAGCTTGCAACATACCCCCCACTCTTGTCATTGCGAGGCACGAAGCAACCTTACGAAACACAAGCTTGCAACATACCACCCACTCGTGTCGTTGCGAAGGCACGAAGCAACCTTACGAAACACAAGCTTGCAACATCCCTCCCACTCGCGTCATTGCGAAGGCACGAAGCAACCTTACGAAACACAAGCTTGCAACATACCCCGCCCACTCGTGTCGTTGCGAAGGCACGAAGCAACCTTAAGAAACACAAGCTTGCAACATACCCCCCACTCGTGTCATTGCGAGGCACGAAGCAACCTTACGAAACAGAAGCTTGCAACATACCCCCCCACTCTTGTCATTGCGAGGCACGAAGCAACCTTACGCTATTGTGGGTGTTTTAATATGAGTGTGGATGATGGTGTTCCGAAAAGTTTATGTTTTGAAATACCTTTTTCCTTAATAGTTATTGATATCCCTGATCTTATTGGCGACGAGCCAGTTATGGAAGTCGAGCGAATCATCAGGGTAATGATGAATGACCTGGCCATCTTTAAGGGCAATAATAAAGTAGTGCATATCTGCAAGGTATGCCGATAGCTCACCTGCATGGTACAGAAAGCCGGGGTAAGTGCTGTGTGTTGCCTTACTATTTTTTCTTCTAAAGAACCACATACAAACTGGTTTAAGTGTGAGTGGCAGTGCATAAAAGAGGCGTGAAACTTAGACATCCCACTCACAGGTACTTGGATACCCTCCACGGAAATGAATAAGCTCACGCCATAGCGGCGTGCCTTACATCATTTTTTCCGTGTGAAGTTTCCAAGTTTCGTGAGTGGAAAAAAGCTGTAGACAGCTAAAAATATGTATGTGTCACACTTAAATTATACCATGCGCAAAAATTAGTTTGCTGTAAAAATACAAATTCAACTTAATAAACTAAGTAAGGAATTTGAGGGTTGATAAATGAGGGATTAGCAAGTGGAAAGCACTTGCTTGGATTTTTGGGGAAAGTACGTTAGAATACGAGGCAAGATCTTATTAAATTGCATTCCTTGCTTGGATCAATGATAAAAAGACTGAAATGTCACCCATTGAAATCTCATCTTCAGTTTTATCCACGCAATCATACTCATGCCAGGTATGGTCTATTTCATTGTCCCAATGGTGAAAGTGCAAATCTTTTAACTTCCATTTATCAGCATAGAACCAAGTGTCTTCTATTAAGAAAGTCCTAATGCTTTTTTCGATTGCTTCAATTGTTAGATTTTCTTTGTTTGAGAATACTTCTGAATTGTATTATTTATAATTTCCTCCATCGCGATATAGGTATCTAAATTCCACATTCATACTCAAAATTAAGAGTTGAGCATTTTCTAGCATTTGTATATACGTCACTGTGACTTATATGCCAATGTGTAAATGTTAGCTATCTCTATCTTCGATTATGGATCCTTCCTTATTTTTTTTGTTTAATGACCAACCAACTACTTGCCCCTATTGTGGTGCAAGAACTCATTGGGTTGATTTTTATGATTTTGACGGCGATTATCAGCTTAATTTTTGTTTGGCCTATCCATACAAACACATCTTTTTGACCTGCGATGATGATGATGATAGCTTACAGATTATGATGATAGTTGCGACGATTAGTAAAGGATTGTAATTTTCCGTAATGAAATATGAGATCAATAATTTTAGGTTAAGCAGATCACATGATTCGATGAATAGTATTTTCCGGTTTTTATATATACATATTTATGAGAAGCTTAGTCTATATTCGTTTTGAAAATAGATATAATGCTAAATTATTATTACAAAGATTCTCTTGCCAAATTTCAAGAAAAAAATATAGAGGAAATAATTGGGCAAATCACACTTGCGAATCAATTCGACTCAACCCTGTTACAAAATAAATCTTGGGAACAGCAAATTCCTATTCTAAAGAGAGCACTTGCAGAATATAATGGAACAATATTTTTTGAATTTTCCATACCTAGGATGGGTAAAAGAGTTGATGCCTTAATTATTATTGAAAATGTCATTCTAGTTATCGAATTTAAAGTTGGAGAAAGTAAATTTCATCAATATCAAGTAGAACAGGTATGGGATTATGCGCTTGACCTAAAACACTTTCATAAGCCTAGCCACAAAGCAGCAATTGTTCCAATAATCATAGCTACGGAAGCGAAAAGCTCCTTTATTGAAATTCAAACAACATCGCATAATGATAATTTAATAAAACCAATAAGAGTCACAACAGCCGACTTGTCACTTGTAATAAAAGAAGTGTTATCATTTTTTAATGACAACGAACAAATTGATAGTGATACTTATTCTCGTGGAAGCTATTCACCAACCCCAACAATAATTGAAGCAGCTGTTTCTTTATACAAAACACATTCAGTAGAAAATATAACAAGAAATGATGCCGCTGCTATAAATCTTTCTAATACAACAGATACGATATCTGAGGTAATCACTTATGCAAAACAAAATAGCAAAAAAGCAATTTGCTTTGTTACGGGAGTTCCAGGTGCAGGGAAAACCCTTGTAGGGCTAAAAATCGCTACTTCGCATTTAGATAAAGATCATGGAAATGCAAGTGTTTACCTTTCGGGGAATGCCCCGTTAGTTGCTATTCTACAAGAAGCTTTGGCAAGAGATAAAGTTCAAAACGAATTAAGAGCTGGTGGAAAAATAACTAAGGGTGCCGCAAGGCAGGCTGTTAAATCTTTTATTCAGATTATCCACCATTATAGAGATGCATACCTAGTGAATCCTGAACCACCATATGACCACGTAGCTATTTTTGATGAGGCACAAAGAGCTTGGAATAAAGTTCAAACAGTTAAATTTATGCGGCAAAAAAAGAATCAGTCCGACTTTGATAGCTCAGAGCCAGAGTTTCTTATTTCATGTCTTAATAGACATGAAGATTGGGCCGTAGTAGTTTGTTTAGTTGGAGGGGGACAAGAAATAAATACAGGCGAAGCAGGAATTACAGAGTGGTTAAATGCCATTCACGATAAATTCCCCCAATGGGAAGTATTTATTTCCCCCAACCTTAAAGACAGTGAATATGATGCTGAGCATAGTATCCTTAATTTACAAAAAAAATGCACAGTAAATTTCGAGCCGAACTTACATCTTTCTGTTTCAATGCGGTCGTTTCGGGCTGAGCACCTTTCCCTATTCATAAAAAATCTATTAGACTTAAATACAAATGAAGCGCAAGAAACATTAGCCAAAATCATTGATAATTATCCAATTGTTTTAACTAGAAATCTGTCGTACGCAAAAAAATGGTTGAAGGAAAAAGCAAGAGGAAGTGAAAGATATGGAATCGTGGTATCCTCTCAAGCTCAAAGATTAAAACCTTTAGCAATAGATGTAAAGTCCCCTATTAATCCTGTAAATTGGTTCTTAGATGGTAAAGAGGATGTTCGATCTTCATATTATTTAGAGGATGTAGCAACGGAATTTCATGTACAAGGATTAGAATTGGATTGGGCTTGTGTTACCTGGGATGGTGATCTTAGATATTCAGAGCTGGAATGGAAAACATTCGCTTTTAAAGGTAGTAAATGGCAAAACGTAAATAATAGCGACAGACGAAAGTATCTGATTAATGCTTACCGAGTTTTATTAACTCGGGCACGACAAGGAATGGTAATTGTTATTCCAGAAGGTAATTCTGAAGACCATACTAGAAAATCAGAGTTCTATGATTCAACTTTTGAATACTTACAAACAATAGGTATTCCATTGTTATAAAAGCTTAATACCTCCTCTCGTACTCATTTATAACGAGTATGCCCTGGCGCGGCGTTTGCAACGCCCGTGAAACATTTCACTCTGTGGAACAGTGCATAACTTCTTCACTAAAATACCAATTACCACCTGTACCTTGCGCCCGCATATAACCTGTAAACCATGTCATTACAAGGGCGCAGTATAAAATATGGGTTGAGTTCATACAAATGGCTAACCCCCAAAAATGTCCTCCAACAGACATTTTAAGACATTTTTCAATGCACGGTTAAAATGTAATATCAGCTACCACAGCATATTTCAGGCTGCAAACTCACCCAAAATGTCTGTTTAATAGTTGTTTTTTTACAACAGACATTTTACTCAAAAACAGGTGTCATTGCGAGGCACGAAGCAACCTTTCGGAACACCTGCCTACACTCATATTTAAATACCCATAATCGCGTAAGGTTGCTTCGTGCCTCGCAATGACACAAGCAGTACAAATCGCCAAAACCCCAAAATGTCCTCCTACGGACATTTTAAGACATTTTTAAAAGAACAGCTAAAATGCAATATCAGCCACCACAGCATATTTCAGCCCATAAACTCACCCAAAATGTCCGTTAAACAACTGTTTTTTACAACAGACATTTTACACAAACAGGGTCATTGAGGCACGAAGCAACCTTTCGTAACACCTGCACAAACTCATCGTTTAAATGTTGGATAGGTCATTATGAGGTAGAATTGTTTAGCTGGGCAGAACAGTAGCACCGTAGCCTGCACAAAGCATTGTCGGCTGCAGCTGTCATAGCTGCCGACTGCCTTTTTCTTTGCTACTTTCTTTTGGGCATGCAAAAGAAAGTAGGGTAACGAAGGGCAGTTTCCTGAGAATAATTTTATAATACTTTAGGGTTTAACCTGCAAAGTATTTAAACCCCCAAAATGTCCCCCAACGGACATTTTAAGACATTTTTCAAAGCACGGCTAAAATATAATATCAGCCACCACAGCACATTTCAGGCTGCAAACTCACCCAAAATGTCTGTTTACCAGTTGTTTTTTACAACAGACATTTTACTCAAAAACAGGTGTCATTGGAGGTACGAAGCAACCTTTCGTAACACCACTTATGCTCATATTTAAATACCTATAATCGCGTAAGGTTGCTTCGTACCTCGCAATGACACAAGCAGTACAAATAGCCAAACCCAAAAATGTCCTCCAACGGACATTTTAAGACATTTTTTAAATTGGTGCTAAAATGCAATATCAGCCACCACAGCATATTTCAGGCTGCAACTCACCCAAAATGTCTGTTTACCAGTTGTTTTTTTACAACAGACATTTTACTCAAAAAACAAGTCTCATCGCGAAGCATAAAGCAACCTTTAGTAACACCTGCTGACACGCAATTTTTATATGCACATATCGCGTAAGCTTGCAGCATTATTTATCTCAATCGCTTATATATTTCAGCGTATTTCTGCATTATTTTCTGAAAAGTTATCCACATATTTTTTCACTTATATATCTATCAATCAATGATTTGTGTTTTCGTTAACAAATAGTAGGGTAGTTAAAACACCCTAAGTATTTCTTTTTTTAAATTATGG
>Ga0206994_1008_pt1 | contig 42748 bp, 40 predicted proteins | sample Alteio_BWMinCont_4_FD_153485 | JGI IMG/M metagenome (GOLD analysis project Ga0206994, IMG submission 153485) | Enriched cells from forest soil in Barre Woods Harvard Forest LTER site, Petersham, Massachusetts, United States -... | ecosystem: Environmental > Terrestrial > Soil > Temperate forest >...
AGCGTGGTTATAGGTATAACTAATAATTTAAGTGTAATGAGCCACAATTTGAGTGTGGCAGGTCATAATTTAAGTGTGATAAGCCATAATGGCCGTACGGAGGTGAAAGTGGAAACTCACCGGGGAAATACAAAAACCATATCCAAATGCTATTTTTTTTATGGTAACCCCGATTCGGAATATGTATATGTGAATGGCCCTTTAAAGGTAATGGACGAGGCTCCCACATTACAGCTAAGCGAAAAACTCGAAAAAATAGAAAATATAGATACGCTGGTCGAAAAAATGATTCACATCAGAAACCCTGATTCAATCTCAGTAGAACCCAATTATATTCAAAGACTCATACGTGGCGAACTATGGCAAAATGATTTACCCGATACCTTCTATTTTGCTTTGCTGAAACCTAATGGGAAATACCTCTATGCCAGCCCGGGGTTCCACGATACGGGGAAATGCTATAAAATAAGCCTTTACCCGAATGATCTTTTTGGAAGGAACATATTACTTTTTGTAGACATTCCGGGAAAACTGGCGCGTATCCATTCCGATATATGGTGGGCATTTATACTGTCCCTGGTATTTACTATGAGCCTGCTTATCCTTTTCCTATTCAGCATTCAGATGCTTATACGCCACAAAAACTTATTGGAAGCAAAAAATGACTTTATCAATCATATGTCTCACGAAATTAAAACACCATTGGCAGGCATCTCGTTGGGTGCAGACATGCTAATAAAGAAAAACGATAAAATGACATTGCATCAAATAAGTAAGGTAGCCCAATCGATAAAGGAACAAAGCTCGCGACTGCATAAAGACATTAGCGCAGTTCTATCAAATTCCCTTGTCGATGAAGTGCCTGCTACAAAATTTGCCCCTTTTAATATTGTCGATAGTATTCATAGTTCTGTAAATGAATTCCGGCTTGTATTAGAGGAAGAAGAAGCAGATATTGAAGTTCATTTTCCGAAGGAAAGAATATTGATAAATGGTAATGAAATGCTATGGCAAAAAGTGTTTTGCAATCTCTTGGACAATTCCATCAAATTTACAAACAATACGCTGCGATTACTAATTCAGGGGACATTTTCTGCTTCCAATATCTTACTTATCCAATTTTCTGATAATGGAATAGGTGTAAGCAAAGAAGATTTACCTCACGTTTTCGAAAAGTTTTACCGTTCTGATTATTATAGACAATCACATATCCAGGGCTTTGGGCTTGGATTAAGTTTTGTAAAAAAAGTAGTGGAAATGCACCATGGGACTATAAAAGCAGAATCGGAAGTTGGCAAAGGAACAACCATTAGCATAGAATTACCTCTATACAATGATTGATATAAAACGAAAAATATTATTGGCTGAGGATGATGGTGGCTTTGGGGAGCTGCTTAAAAACTACTTGGAGTTGAATGATTTCGAAGTTTCATGGTATACCAATGGCATAGAAGCATTTAAAGGCTTTCACCGATACCATTTCGATATTTGCCTACTCGATATAATGATGCCTGAAATGAGCGGGCTTGAATTAGCAACCGAAATAAAACAAATAAAGCCGGGAATGCCGTTACTATTCTTAACTGCAAAATCGCTGAGAGAAGATATGCTGACGGGATATAAATGCGGGGCAGACGATTATATAGTAAAACCATTCGATTCGGAGCTACTCATTTTTAAAATTAATGCCGTTTTAAAACGTACAAATGGCTTTGGTACAGGCTTTTCAAATGTTACCGAATTTGCATTTGGTAAATACAGGCTAAACACTAATCTCCAGCTTTTAACAAACCCCAAGGGAAAACGCCAGCTATCACCAAGAGAGAATGATTTGCTCAAACTTTTATGTCAATATAAAAACAATCTGCTACCACGCGATGTTGCATTAAAAAATATCTGGGGGGATGATAATTATTTTAGCGGGCGTAGTATGGATGTTTATATCACTAAAATCAGGAAATATATCCGGGAAGACCCTTCCGTTGAAATAATAAATATTCATGGAAAGGGTTATAGGCTAAATACCAATGTGATTAAGTCTATCTAAAGTGTTATCATTTTCCAAGGAAAAATTTTACACCTTGCATAATTGGGCATAGAATCTTACATTTGTACTACATCTTATTTACAGATTTAGTATAATGGCTAACCACAACAGATTACTCGGCTCGCGACTAAAAGCGAATAATGATACGGGGTTTAGTAATAAAGCTGATATAGCTTCCAGCAGATTCATGAATAAAGACGGGAGCTTTAATCTCCGTAAGTCGGGGCTGGGGTTTGTAAAACAGTTCAGCATTTTTCAAACTATGCTAACTATTCCCCGCTGGAAGTTTATAGGTGTAATCCTCCTGTTTTATACTACTATTAATCTCTTTTTCACCTCTATCTATCTGCTGGTAGGAACAGATGGTCAGGTGCAGGGAATGATTGGAACATCCTCCTGGGAAAAGTTTAAAGAAATTTTTTATTTCAGTACCCAAACATTTACAACCGTAGGATATGGCAGGGTAAGCCCAACCGGAGATGCCGTAAACATTATTGCTTCCCTTGAATCGCTTACAGGCTTGCTTTCATTAGCTATTGCTACTGGCTTAATTTATGGACGTTTTGCCAGGCCCAGGGCTTATCTCATATTTAGCGACCATGCACTTATTACTCCTTTTAATGACAAAACAGCTTTAATGTTCCGTTTTGTAAATTATAAAAACAACCATTCGCTTACAGATGTGGAAGTGAAAGTGAATGTAGGGATGCAAGTGGAGGAAAACGGAGAAACAGTATATAAATATTATACCCTTTTATTGGAGCGCGAAAGAGTAGAAAGCTTACCCATGAACTGGACCGTTGTTCATACCATCGATGAAAATAGTCCCTTGAATGGCTTCACCCATGAGGATATGAAACGCGCTGATGTAGAAATTTATACTTTGATACGCGGCTTTGATGATGTATTTTCTGACATAGTACAGCAACGCTCCTCCTATACTTATCATGAAATACTTTTTAACCGTAAATTTAGTAGGATGTTCAAAGAAAGTGAAGACGGTCAGACTACTATTCTTGAACTAGATAAGTTGAGTCACCATGTAGATGTGTGACTGCAACACCATTGCTACTTTTTTTTCGATTTCTCAGCCAGCGCTTCCTTGTATATATCAATCATCGTAGCCAGGTTATTTTCCCAATTATAAAGCTTTTCCACGCGCTGTCTTCCTTGTTTTCCTAATTTAATCCGTAGCTGTTCATCCCTAACCAGCATTTCTATTGCTTCCGAAATTTTTTGAGGATTTGCCGGAGGAACAACCAAGCCGGTAACCCCATTTTCAACCACTTCGGGCAAGGCTCCAACATCGGTCACTATAACAGGCTTTTCGCATGCCATCGCCTCCACTACGGCCACTCCAAAACTCTCATTCTCACTAGGGAAAACGGAGATAGAAAGCATATTTTGATACGAGGGAATTTCGGCAGGAGGAATAAGCCCCGTAAATATGGTTTCAGCTTCAATTCCAAGATCCCTCACTTTCGTTTTTAAAATGCTATCAAGACTACCCTGCCCCACTATTAATAATTTTAAAGGAAATTCTCTTGCCCGCCTGCGTAATAAAGCAAACGCATCTATAAGATATTCTATGCCATATTTTTTCTCCAGCGTTTTTACAGTACCTATTACAATAGACTTATCATTAAAAACGTGTGGAACATAAAAAGGCTTGAATACATTTATATCTACTCCGAAAGGGGTTACATAAACATCCTTATTGGTATACTTCTTAATCTCTTCCTTCATCGTATTGCTTGTAGAGCAAATTTTGTCTGCTCTGCGAAGGTTAAATTTAAATAACAGCCTATGCTGTAAGCTTATCTTAGGAAAATCATACACATCGCTGCCCCACACAGAAAGAATAAATGGATGAAACCCTGATAATGCAGCCATAAACCCGTAACTGGATGCATAATGAGCATGTACGATATCGGGTTTAAATTTCCGTATTGCATTTTTTAACTGTGGCAATGAAAATGGGAAAAATATTTTTGAAATGCTTGAAGATATCTCATCATCCTCGGGTGAATAAAGAACCTTTATGTTTTCTTTATCCGCCATCCAATTTGTTTTTACTTTATGAAGCGAAAACAAACCTACTTCAAATCCATTTTCAGCCAGCGAAAGTGCCCACTTTCGTGTATGGGCTGAATTGATAGCGGCCAGCAACAAAATCCTGGGCTTGTTGCCTTCAAAAGAAAAACTTTCCTTATTACTCACATTACGGGTTCTTGCAACAAATATAAACCCCAAAGTTAAAACTTTAAACGGTTTACCCTGTATTACCTCTATCATTCTATTTTTGTAGTGGTTTTATGACTGATAAGAGACTTAAAATAGTTTATATTACTTCTCTAGATGCCCGTGACAAGCGCTCCTGGTCCGGCACCTACTATTTTATCGCTAAGGCCCTGCAAAAGCATGTAGGCGATGTTGATTTTATTAGCCCCGTACAACCCTTTTTCGCACTTTTAATTGGTAAATTTATTACGGGAGTCAGCCAGAAAATATTTCATAAACGATATAACTACAGGCATAGCTATTTGCTTGCAAAGGCATATGTAGCTATCGTACATAAGCGCCTTAAGAAAAATAAGTACGATTTAATAGTTATTGCCGGAGGGTCTACTTTTATTCCTTATCTTAAAACCAGTATTCCTATTGCTTATATAAGTGATTCAACTGTAAAAAACACACTGGAATATTATCCCGCATTATCAAACCTTTGGAAATTTTCAGAAAAGGAAACTATCTCCATTGAACAAAAAGCTTTAAGCAAATCTTCCTTATTAATTTATTCCTCTGGTTGGGCAAGCAATTCAGCCATCCATGATTTTCATATATCCCGCGAGAAAGTATTCACCATTCCTTTTGGAGCCAATATTGAACAAGCCCCCAATAAAGAAAAAATAGCGGGAAGAAAAATTAGTGATACCTGCCGCCTATTATTCTTGGGAGTTGATTGGAACAGAAAAGGAGGCAATATCGCTTTTGACGCTTTTGTTCAGCTTAATGATATGGGGATTGATGCGGAGCTAACTGTTTGTGGCTGTATTCCCCCAAAGAAGTTTACCCATCCCAAGCTAACAGTAATTCCCTTTCTTGATAAAAATAATGCGGAGCAAAAAGAAAAACTGGATGACTTATTTTTCTATACTGACTTTCTTATTCTCCCTACGCGGAAAGAGTGCTTTGGTATTGTATTTTGCGAAGCTTCTGCATTTGGTGTTCCTTCTATTACTACTGATACAGGTGGGGTATCTTCGGCCGTTACAGAAGGCAAAAATGGATTCCTTTTACCTGTTTATGCAACAGGCAGAGAGTATGCACAAGTCATTGCAGAGACTTTTAAGAATAAAGAAAAATATCATTCATTATCCCGGCAATCAAGGGAATTATACGATCTTTCTTTAAACTGGGATGCTTGGGGAGAATCCTTTAAAGAAGCTTACTCCCGTTTAAAATAGATTTAGGTTATGATATCTTTTTTGTCCCGAAAATTAAAGTTGAAATACGCTCTGAATGTTATTCCGTATGCTCTTCTTTTAGCAGCATATTTTTCGCTTGTTATAGATAGAAGTGCAGAAGCAAAAAACCTGCTGCATATATAGAGGAGGTATAGGCTATTTACTGCATAGAATATAAGTTTAGTATCATTTTTTTGCGAGAATTTAATTTTGCTTAGCACTTGGTTAGGTATAGCAACTGCTTCATTTTTTACTGAGCTTTTCCCGCCATGATGAATTATTTTTACTTCAGGGTTAAAAATAATTCTCTTCCCCAATCTCCATGCCCTGTAACAAAAATCTATGTCTTCCATCCAAAACATATTCTCATCCAATCCTCCTATTTCATCTGACAGTGTTCTTCTAAAAACCAGCGCTGCACCCGATGCCACCTGGATGGGTATTGGCGCAGAAGGAGGATTTAGAGTATTTTTTGCATGTATATTGAAGAGAGCAAAAAGCGTATCCTTCACGGGGCTATACTGCCAAAATGAATGTTGGTAGCTTCCGTCTGTATTCAATAGGCAAGGGGCTAATATAGCTGTCCCAGGGTTTATTTCCATATACTTTCGTATCTCTTGTAAAGTGCCCGGAACTTTTAATTCAGTGTCCGGATTTAAAAGAAATAGTAAGTCTCCTGAGGCCTCTTCAATTCCCATATTATTGGCAGCAGAAAATCCGGCATTGGAGGAATTGCAAATAAGCTTTATAGACGGATATTTTGATTTTATAAATTCTACCGTTCCATCTTTCGAGTTGTTATCAGCTACTATTATTTCTACGGCCTCATCCTGCTGAAGCAATATAGAATCTATGCACTTTTTAATATACTCTTCTACATTAAAACTCACAATTACTATACTTATCTTCACCATCTGTATATACTGTTATTACCTTAATGACCTTCTCATCCTTACTCCTCCCAGCAATATACGGGTCAAAAAAGTTCCCCGGCTATACTTTTCAATAGCAGGATATTTTTTTGCAATAACCTTAAACTTTTCGAGGTTTTCAGGCTTTGAGTGAATAGAATTTTCATACGATTCATTCACCCGTACCTCAAAAAACAATCTGAGTTTTACCTTTAGAGCCATAGAAAGATTCCCCCTAAAACGTTTAAACGAAGTTCCATAAAGCAACTCATGAGCCATAACAACCGGGTCAATGTATAACATTGAAAACATTTTTTCACTTAGGTTCGATTGTGTTGTAGAATTCTTATGAACCCGAAAATAAGCAAGAGGTCGGGGAACATATTTAATGCCATAATTACAGGCTATTCTAAGAAAATATTCCAAATCACATATCTGTACCAAATCGGGATTAAAAACACCCAACTCTTTTGTCATTTCCTTTTTAAACATAATAACGGTTGGCTCTCCAATAAAATTGATACATATATTCCCAGCCACCAGTGCGGCTATTTTTCCGGCAGGTATAAAAATGGGCGACTGTGCAACAACTCCCAGCCGTTCAAACGTAAGTATTTCATTAGATACATGTTTTCTAGTAGCTTCATCAGCGGATTCATCTAAAAGAAACTTTCGCGCAGAAACAACTATTCTATCTTCATCAGTTAGCGCATTCAACATTACTTCTATACAGTCCGGTTCAAGCACATCATCCTGGAAAAGAAATTTAATCCATTCTCCATTGGCATACTCTATACACTTATTCCAATTACTTACTAATCCCAGGTTTTTTTCATTACGGAATAATTTTATCCGTGAATCTTTCTCAGCATAAGCAGCAGCAGTGTTGTATGTGTCGTCTGTTGAGCCATCATCCAGGAAAATTATCTCTATGTTTTTATAACTCTGCCCTATTGCTGAAGTAAGGCATTCCTTAATAAACTGGCGACCATTATATGTAGGTATGCAAATGCTGACTAATGGAGAAGTAGTGTTCATTTATTCAATGCTTGTTTTAATTATCGAGAAACGATTTATAATGTTCCGCCAGCGAATCCAATTGATTGCTGGAATACTTCTCAATCTCCCTCTCCAGATGCCCATATTTTTTAGCATAATATGCGCCTGTTGCATGAAAGCAAACCTGGCTCTTTATTATTCCTGATTTTAGTTTAAGAACCTTCCTGAACAATGAGGCAAGCATCGCATCTTCCCCATTTTTAAAACTAAGTGAAGCCACATTAAAAAAGATTTGAATTTTGCGATAGTCCCTCTTTCTAAAGCAGGCACACCAGCCACCGGCAGGACCTTTTTGAACAACGTTGCCACCTCTTGCATCTTCCACGTAGCTTGAATCACTGGGCTTTGCCCCATTGGTATATTCATTTTGAAGAACGTTCAGCGCCAGGAAACCATAATCGGTATACTCTTTCATATATTCAACCATGGCTTTATCAAAATGCAGTGGAAATTCCAATACATCATCATCCACGTCAATAATATAATCTCCTTTAGCTTTATTAAACAACTCCTTATATGCATTGAGTCCTTTATGCTTCTTGCTCTCAATTATTCTGATATTAAAGTTCTGCCTGTACTTTTCCAATACTTTTTTCGTTTGTTCAGCAGACCCATTATTTTTTATTACAATTTCAAAATCATCCACATAAAACATCTTCTTCAGCAAATCATCCACACACATCTCCAGGAATTGGGGGCGGTTCCATGTCAGTATGCAAATGCTTATCATTTTACTTTCCCCGATTTTTTCAATGCAGAATAGGTCCAGGCAGGGATACGCACCATGACATACGTAAGACGGTATCTCAACATGGTTCCATATATTTTTGCAATGATACAAGTCGCTTGAAATTTCAACTCTCCCCAAAAGCCTTTCCCGGTTTGCATACCTGAAAAAATAGCATCTATTTTATTGCTCCCCGTTACCTTCTTTATTAGCTTAATATAATGGGAGGGATAGGGGTCAAAACCCACTGCTACCAAACCTTTATAATCAGACTCCCCATAATTGCGCGCAACAATTCGTTTTTTGACAAGCGGGAACCCTTTCTTAATCATGTTTTTTGCCTGCATCCAAGAAGGATTGCCAATAGTACCACTATCTTTAAAAGAAAAATAGGCTTTCACATTTACCCCTGCATTAACAAGATAGGTGCTCAATCCTATTTCATAAATTTTAATCACTTGTTGTAAATCGGTAAGAAGGCCATTTTGTTCAAAATAACTCTTTAAATAGTGGATCGCTTTTCCGTGGAATATCATAAAATAGGACTGTACATGGTAGCTGTGAAGATCACAATCTGTCATGCCGGAATAATCGGGAGATTCCCGGTCGAGCCAGCTAAAAAAACCATCCAGGCTGCGGAACAATATGCAGGAGTCATTTACAAGCCCAATCCTGTCGTATCCGGAAACATCATATTTCCGGATGGCCTTATACCACATCCCAAAGTCATAGCCCTCATTTTTAACCAGCATCGGCTGAATAGTCAGCGCCGCTAGAAACGCCTCATCAGACGGGGATAATTTTTTTTCATTTGTAATAAAAATAATTTCCCCGAAATGCTTCATTAGTTCTTCCAGGTAAAACTTTACATAATAAGGAATCTCTTCCTCATTGTAATAACTGCAAAAAAAACATATTGATTTCATGCAGATAGTTTTCGCAATTTCAATGCAGAATCTATATTCACTTTTTAACTGTTTCCCATTTTAAAAGCGGCCTCACCACACCTGGAAAATCGAACAGGTAATTTCCCCGTGCAGAGTCGCCCCTTAAATAATCCCTTACTGTAAAACGGAGTGCATCCATTTCATGAAAATAAACAAAAAAGGGAGCTATCCTGATAATTGCAACACTTACGGTATGGTTCCCTTCTGCCAGCAAATTTCCCGGTATCCACATCGTTGCCGTATAAATGCCTTTTTCACCGGACTTATTTTTTAGTTCAAATTCAGTATCGTGTGCACTGAATATGTGGACCCCATCATCATTGTATATATTGAAACTATGGGTGAATTTTTCTCCCTCCTGCAAAACCTCATAGTCCATACTTATTCCAATAGGCGTGGTAATATCATAATTATCATGAATGTAAAGATCCCTGTCATGTACTCGTGTTTCCAATAATTTTACTTCTTCCTTTTTCTCATCCTTCTGCACAACTTTCTCCCAGGTTTTACGCGCCGATGTACCCGAAGTGGAATGGTAATATGTATTGATCACTTCTTCTGCATTCCCCCATGCCTCTAATTGGCCCGAGCTTAATAATATTGCCTTAGTACAGAGTTTTGCCACAGTGTTCATATTATGGCTCACCACCAAAACTGTTCTACCCTGCTTAGAATCTGCTTCCATCTTATCAAGGCACTTCTTTTGAAATGCAGAATCACCCACTGCCAGGGCTTCATCCACAATCAAAATATCGGGATCAATATGTGCCGACACAGAAAATGCAAGGCGTACATACATCCCGCTGCTATAATGCTTTACAGGTGTATCAAGAAACTTTTCTATTTCTGCAAAAGCCACAATTTCATCAAACTTTGATTCTATCTCTTTTCTACTCATCCCAATAATAGCCCCGTTCAGGAAAACATTTTCCCGCCCGGTAAGCTCAGGGTGAAACCCGGTTCCTACCTCCAAAAGACTGGATACACGGCCCTCAATGCTTACCTTGCCTGTGGTGGGCTCGGTTATCTGGCTCAATATTTTTAAAAGGGTTGATTTGCCTGCACCATTGCGACCAATGATACCAATTCTTTCCCCCCTGTTTATTTCAAAAGAAACATTTTTAAGTGCCCAAAACTCCTCGCTTGTTTTTTTATTCCTGTTCCATTTTCCGGTAGCAAGCCCTTTCATCCGTTGCGATATAACTTCCCGGAATGCAGATTCACCAGCCTTTGCACGGTGGCTTATCACATACTTCTTTCCCAGGTTTTCAACTTTAATTACTGGCTCCATCAAATTATGTCGGCAAAAGTTCGTTCTACTTTACGGAAATACCATAGTCCCATCATCAATAACACGATGCTTAATCCTATCGAAATAAAAAGGCCTTCGAAATGAATGGCAGTGTTACCCCCTAATAAGCACCACCGAAAACCATCAATAACACCAACCATTGGATTAAGTGTATAAATGAATTTTAAAACTGCCGGGACTACCGTGCTTTTTTCAATGGTTTCGCTGCTGAATGCAACCGGAGAAACATAAATACCCAGTTGCACAATGAAAGGAACTACAAACTTAAAATCGCGGTACTTTACGTTTAGGGCAGCCATCCATAATCCTGCACCCATAGAAACTAAAAAAGCGAGGAACAAAAAAACAGGCAGGCAAAGTATTCTCCAACCGGGATTAAACTGAAGCACTATCATACAAATAATTAAAATGCCGAATGCAATAATAAAATCAAGAAGACATACTATCACCGTACTGGCAGGTACTATTAACCGGGGAAAATACACCTTAGTTAGCAGGTTTACATTACTTATCATAGAATTGCTAATCTCCGTAAACGTGGAAGCAAAAAACAGCCAGGGCAGCGTACCGGCATACACTAATAAAATCCTGGGGACACCCGCTGGCACATTAACTTTAAATATCCAGCTGGCAAAGGCCATTGTAGAAATGGTAAGTAAAGGCTTTATTACGCTCCATGCAACCCCAATACTGGTTTGTTTATAACGGACAAGCACATCGCGCCAAGCCAGGAAATAGAACAAGCCCCTATAGTTCCAAAGGTTTCTCCAGTATTTGTTTTGCCTTGCTCCCGGCTCTATAATTATTCTGTTGTCCACCTTTATCTTATACTATATTTCTATACCTGTTATATTTAGAAATAATGGCCTGCAAAATTAAAAAATTAAGTGCCTTGGGCTTTTACCTGGTTTTAATCTGCTAAAATTAGGAGAATTTTTGATTATGAAAACCGTATTAGCTGATAAACAATATGTATTTTAGCAAAAACAGTCAAGTAAATAGTTAAAACCAGCTTTTATAATACACTGCATGCAAAAAGATTCTAACGAAAAAATAAAAAACTTCAACCGGGGGCGATACGCTAAAACCCTTAAAATTAAATACAAGTTGATGCGGGAGGATAAGTACAAATTTCTTCGGGCAACTACGCATTTATTTTATGAAGATATTCCTGCCGGTTCATTTTTATTTGATTCGCCCTGTGCCTGGATTTGCGGCGACTTGCACCTTGAAAACTTGGGGAGCTTTAAGGCAGACAACAGGGTTACTTACTTTAATGTGAACGATTTTGATGAATGCCTGCTGGCTCCCTGCCTGCTTGATACATATAGGCTTATAACAAGTGTATTGGTTTCGGCTTCCAATTTTAAATTGACTACTGCTTCTGCAGAGGAATTGTGTAGGGTGTATATCGATACTTATTTCAGAACTCTCCAACAGGGTTATATAAGCACCCTGGAAAAAGAAACCGCAAGAGGAGTAATTAAAAAATTCCTTAAAAATGTGAGCCGACGGACAAGAAAAGACTTTTTGAAAGCCCATACCTACAAAAAAGATGACGGTTATAAAATAACTATAGATGAAACACATACTCTGCCTGTCAAAAGTTCAAAAAAGAAAGAAATAATCACCCATGTTAACAAATGGGCAAAACAAAAGAGTAATCCTGGTTTTTATGAGGTACATGATGTTGTATTCCGCATAGCGGGAACTTCCAGCCTAGGCCTGGAGAGATACGTTTTGCTTGTGGAAGGCTGGGGACCTCCCAATGGAGCCTTTCTGTTAGATTTGAAGGAATGTGCCCCCTCTTGTGCCGCTCAATATATTCCTGTTAAGCAGCCTTTGTGGCGCGATGAGGCAGAGCGGCTTGTAGAAGTTCAGAAAAGGATACTTTCCTGCCCCCCTGCTCTGCTGGCAGATATCCATCTGGAACAAAAATCCTTCATATTAAAAGAGTTACAACCCTTAGCTGACCGGATTAATTATACCATATTCAACGGAAAAGTTAACAAACTGAAAAATATGCTGGAAGATATGGCTGAGATATCTGCCTGGGACAACCTGAGAACCAGCGGTAGGCAAGGATCAGATATTGCAGATGAGTTTATTAATTACGCTATAACCAGTTCTTCAGCAAAGAAGCAATTGCTAAAAACAGCTTTCGACTATAGTAACACAATTGACCTTTATCATAAGTCATACTGCAAAGCTTATGATAAGGGTTACTTCCAGCTATAAATACAATAGCCACGGCTTACGCCATGGCTATTGTAATGTCAAAAACAGTGGCTACTTACTTGGTAGTAGAAGTACTGTTAGTTGTGGTGCTTTTGGTTGAAGAAGCTTTCTTCGTGCCTTTTTTGCTGCCTTTCTTATCACCTTTGGTGGTAGTGGTGGTAGCATTGGTAGCTTTGGTTGACTTAGTCGTTGTGGTGGTCGACTTAGCTGGAGCATCTTGCTTAGGAGAAGCAAAAGAAATACCGCCCAAAAGGAAAGCACCTGCGATAACTAAACTTAACTTTTTCATTTTATTTTGATGATTTAATGGTTAAAACTGCAGCAAACATATACCCCCTAAATGAAGATAAAATGAAGACGATTTCATTGTTTCCCAAACAACGAAATAATCATGAAGTTTGCCCTGAAACTACTTGGATGTAGAAGCTAACTGCTTGTCTAACACATCCATTACCTGGCGCACAGCTTTGGCAGAAGTATTCAAATGGTCCATCTCGGCAGTATTAAGTTTTAATTCAATAATCTGTTCGATGCCATTTTTGCCAAGCTTTACAGGAACTCCCAAGTAAATGTCTTTCAATCCATATTGACCATTAAGAAGCGCACAGCAAGGAAATATGCGGTTTTCATTCTTCACAATAGATTCTACCATTTGTGCAGCAGCAGCGCCCGGTGCATACCATGCTGAAGTCCCGAGAAGGTTTACAATTTCTCCTCCCCCATTCTTGGTTCTTTCAATAATAGCATTCAACCTGTCAGCAGCTACTAATTCGGTAACTGGGATGCCTGAAACTGTTGTATAGCGCGGCAATGGAACCATAGTATCTCCATGTCCTCCCATCAACATTCCCTGGATATCTTTTGGTGAAATATTTAATTCATCAGCAAGAAAAGCCCTGTAACGTGCAGTATCCAATACACCCGCCATACCAAATACCCTGTTTGAATCAACTTTGGCAGTAAGGTAGGCACAATAAGTCATTACATCCAGCGGATTGGAAACCACTATAATCTTTGCCTCAGGTGAATGCTTCATTACATTCTCGGTAACCTGGCGGACAATGCCAGCATTGGTAGCGATAAGGTCATCGCGGCTCATGCCGGGCTTACGCGGCAAGCCGGAAGTAATAACTACCACTTCCGAATTTTTGGTCTGGGCGTAATCATTGGTATATCCTACCACCCTGGTGCTATATTCATTAACCGGTGCAGCTTCCCAAATATCAAGCGCCTTGCCCTCGGCAACACCATCTTTTATATCGAGAAGAACAACTTTGTTTACTATGTCTTTTTGTGCAATTACGTTGGCACAGGTTGCACCTACGTTTCCTGCACCAATAACGGTTACTTTCATACTATCTTTATATTTAAATGAGGTGGCAAAATTAATAAAGAAACCATATTGCTTTCTAAAACTTATCAACATCAAAATCCCTGATAATTTGATGCTAATCAAAAGAAATGGTTGGCTTTCAATTTCCGGAAATATTTCTACAAGGTAGCATTGAGCAACTTACCCGATGCTAAAATTTTACGCAGGTATTTTTCTGAAAGGGTTTTCCTTACAAGCTCCAGGTGCCTCATATGGTGGCAATCGGTTCCCAGGAAGCTTATCATATCATTATCAATCAGCCATTCGGCCGCTTTCTTGGTACCGGTGCCATAATGCCCGCTTATGGAGTTTATATTTAATTGTAACAAGGTTCCCCGGTTGGCGAGGTCTTCGTACTGGGAATAATCATCATGCCAGAAGGGATATCTCTCCACGTGTGCCAGCACAGGTTTATATCCTTGTGTTATCATTTCAAAAATACCCTTGTTAATAGTTTCCGGCTTATTTACAAATGACATTTCCCATAACAGGTACTTCCCCCCCCAAATGAGTTTATCTTTTTGGAAAAGACTTTTTTCAAAATCATAATCAAAATAATATTCAGCAGCAGCCTCCACCTCTATTTCAATACCTGCTTCTTTCACTGCTTCCCTTACTTTCTCCAATCCTCCTAAAATAATTTCGGGTGTGTTCCTATAGCCATCACTCATAATGTGAGGTGTCGTAATTACTTTCTTATAGCCAAGAGCGGCCATTTCCGCTAATAGATCCAGCGTTTCGTGCATATTCTCTGAACCATCATCAATACCCGGAATAAAGTGGGAGTGCATATCGGTTTTCAACACCGATAAGTCAGCAGGAGGTAAAAGAGCCTCTTTCGCTTTAAAGAATTTAAAAAATGCCATTTACTTTTTCGTATTGTAATTTTCCTTATACCAGTTCCATACGGCATCAATTCCTTTCCTGAAATTAACTTCGGGGGTATATCCCAATAATGTTTTTGCTTTGTTTATATCAGCTATGGAGTCCTTTACATCGCCTGCCCTTATTGGCTTGTATTCGGGTGCTACGTCAGAGCCGGCGCTTTCTGCCAAAAGCCTGTAAAGCTGGTTTATACTGGTCCGCTCTCCACACGCAATATTAAATATCTTACCATTCGCTTCAGGTGGAGAAAAAAGTGCTTTAATATTCGCCTGGACCACATTTTCTACAAACGTGAAATCGCGGGTTTGTTCTCCGTCTCCATAAATGAGGGGAGGCCTTTTTTCTAATAAGGCAGCCGCGAAAAGCGGAATAGCCGCAGCATAAGGTCCGCCGGGGCTTTGACGAGGGCCAAAAATATTAAAATAGCGCAACCCTATCAGATTCATTCCAAAATTACCGGCAAATACGGAAGCATATAATTCATTCGTATATTTTGAAACAGCGTACGGCGAAAGTGGCGATACCTGGTCAGCTTCACTTTTAGGTAACTTTTTGCTATTGCCATATACCGAAGATGAACTTGCAAAGACAAACCTCTTAACCCCATTTTTTTTAGCAGCCATCAACATATTGAGGAACCCTGAAACATTTACTTCATTAGTAGCAACAGGATTTGCAAGTGAACGCGGCACGGAACATAAGGCAGCCTGGTGCATTACAAAGTCAATACCTGCCAATGCTTTTTCGCATGTATCAAGGTTGCAGATATTACCTTCTATAAATTCAAACCCTTTATAGTTTTCTGCCTGTTTAATGTTGTCTTTAGAGCCGGAGGAAAGGTCATCTAAAACCACTATCCTGCCTGCCTTATGAGAAAGAAGGTATTCGAGCAGGTGCGAGCCTATAAAGCCTGCTCCGCCCGTAATTGCAAACGAATACCCGCTCAAATCGCCGGGATGAAATTTCTTACTATACACGTTTATTGATTTTGCAATATAAATGAACGGTGCCAACTATTAGCAAGGGACACGGTCCAGCTTTTATCAAATTCTTCTTTAGTAGAAACCAAATTATTAAAAACCAATGTATGAGCCGTAATCTCTCCGTCTTCAATCCGCTGCCCAAGTTCATCAAGGGTACAAGCCTCCACCTTTCCATCTTTTATATACCCCACCCTGCTCCTGTCCAATAAAGAGACAGAATATTTTTTTTCAAGCTCTTTCACAAACCTTACCGAGGCATCTATAGCCCGTCCGCACATGTTATTACCTTCTTCATCAGCAAGGAAAACAATAAACCTGTTGTGCAGGATTTTGTAATGTGCTTTCAACAAATCTCCATGGCTTAACCAGTTGTCAACAAATTGCAGTAATTCATTGGAGATAGCTTTTGCTTCGTCAGCGGACAATTCCTTGTCAGCCTGGAAAATCCAAACCCGGGAACCGGGGGCTAATTCAGTGTAGTCTGTCATATTCTTTGTGCCCGAAATTAAACATTATTTTATAACCAACTTTTTTATGTTGCTTTTATCACTACATTCCTCCAACAGCCGCAATATATTCTTTTTAAAAACAGGATGTACAAATTCAGGGGCAATTTCTGCCATCGGCTCCAGTACAAATCTCCGTTGCTGCATTAAAGGGTGAGGAATTACCAACTTATCCGTATGGATTATTTCCCCGTTAAAGAAAAGTATATCAATATCTATTATACGGGATTCATATTTTTTTTGTGTACGTACACGTCCCATTCGTTCTTCCATTTGAATGATAGCATCCATTACCTGTTCAACGGGGACAATAGTCTCCAACAAAAGTACCTGGTTAATGAAATCTGTTTCATCTTTCATCTTCCAGGGAGGAGTTTCATATAAAAATGAACCGGCAACAATTTTACCCAACTTTTTTTCTATTGAAATCCGGGCTTTGTCCAGGTTAGAAATCCTGTCGCCCCGGTTGCTGCCCAGTGAAAGATAGACTTTATTCATCTTCCTTCTTTTCCCTGGTAATGTGTACCTGCTCAATCCGGGTTGGTGTAGAGGAAAGTATCTTAAAGTTAAAGTGATTAATCACTACCGTTTCCCGCGCTTTAGGTATAGAGCCTGTGTGGTTTAGAATATATCCACCCAAGGTCAGATAATCTTTTGAAACAGGAATATCAAGCCCGTATTTGCTATTGATGTCATCTATTTTCAAGCGGGCAGAAAATATAAACTCATCAGGCGAGAGCTGTTTTTCGGCAAGGTCCTCCCTATCATGCTCATCGTTTATTTCCCCAAATATTTCTTCCAGTATATCTTCTGTGGTTATTATTCCCGAAGTCATTCCAAACTCATCCACCACCACCGACAGGCTTTTGTGCTGTTGCATTAAAATACGCAAGGCATCTTTTGCCGGCATAGATTCAGGCACCAGCGGAACCGGAAGGAGAATGGCATTAATATCATCTACCTTTTTAAACATGGCATGGAAGTGCACATAGCCAATTATATTATCTATACCGTCTTTATAGATGACCATCCTTGACAATTCCGTTTTTTCAAACGTTTCTTTTAATTTTTCAAAACCTTCGCTTATCTCTACCCCCGCAATGTCTATCCTTGGAATCATACAATCGCGAACCTTCACATCAGGAAAAGTAAGCGCATTTTGAAATAATTTTACCTCATTTTCTAATTCTCCCCCTGCTTTGTCATTGGGATTTGTATGGTCCTCTATATAGCTGTATAAATCGGTTTTGGTAAAGGTGCTTTTATACCTCACCAGCGTTACCCGGAATACTTTTTTAATCGAAAAATTAACCATGCCCAAAACTGCTAGCGTGAATGGCATCAGTACGTAGTAAGCAATAATACAGGGAATGGTGAGTATTTCCAATACCCGGTTAGGATTTGCGCGGAAAAGAGTCTTAGGGATAAAATCGGCAACTACCAAAATAATAAACGTAGTAATTATTGATTGTACAATAAGCATTGCCAGGTTACTGAGATGAAAAATGGAGAACATCTTCTCCAATACTGATGCAGAAAAAATCCCGAATAAAACAAGAGCCAGTGTATTTCCCAGCAAAATAGTAGACAGAAAACGCACCGGGCTGTTTGTAATGCGTGAAAACAAGCGCCCCGTAAGGCTTACTTTGCGGCTCGCGACCCACATTTGCAGCTTGTTGGCAGATACGTACGCAATTTCAAGCCCTGAGAAGAAAAAGGACAGCAGCAGCGATACTATAATGATAACTGTAACAAACATTATTTCTTATCCTTTTCTTCCGGGGTATCTAACTCAATAGTCCCCCTGATGTTGGTTATTTTATATTGTGTAAAATCCTCGTTCGAAACCAGCCCGTCGCCATATATAATTTGCCTGGCGGTTTTTATCGTTACAAACTTATTGGTGTAAATTCTATGCTTATTCTGGTCCCAAAATAATTGTTCTGTGTTAAGCTTTTCCTTTTTACGGTTCACTACCCTGATATTATTGTCTGCCTCCATCAGTTTGGAGTTTTTGTGCATAATAGCATAGTTGGCATCTATATGACCATTTATGTTGGAAGAGTCATCATAAAAATCAATGCTGATGCCTTTGGGGAATAAGGTATAGGGGTCATTGCCACCATAGTCTTCTATTCGTGGGGCCGTAAGGTGGAACTTTGTTTTAGCCGAATCGGTATACACTATAGACGCATTGTCTTCTACTTCAAGGGGAGTCTTGTCCTTGGATGTGATAAGGTTAACCGTATTTAGGTTGTTTTCGCAGGATGCCATGCAAAACAGGGCAATAAGTAAAACTACATAGTTGAAAATATACCTTGTCTTTTGCCTTACCATACTTAACTTTACAAAACAAAGATACGAAGAAGCGGAATCATCGTAAGTTAACTTTGATTTTGTATTTATAGAAGCTCCCCTACTTCCCAAACATCACGTAGCCGTATGTTTTGTTTCCGATGCTTCTTACAGCCGGAAATATTTTAATAAGTATGTTCCGGGGAACATTGCCCAAGGCATAGAGCGCCCAAGGCGGACAGCTTCATCAAGGATATAAATATTCTCTTTTACTTTCCAACCCTGCCTGGCAAAAAACTCAAGCGGTTCTTTTACATCAAAAAGAAATGGTGTTGTATCTTTCAAAGAGTCCGCCAATTTCTTTGTGCGCCTGTTATTACGCATGTTGCCTCTGCCATAATTTTGTATCCAAAACTGGAAGGAGGGAATAGTATAAATATCTTCCGATAGCGCGGCAGCATTATCATTCGAAAGGTACGACACCACTCCTTCGGTTATTACCACTGCCTTTTTTGCCAGACTACCCAATTTTTCAAAAAGTTTGCCTTGCATTTCTGTCTGACAAGTCAGTGGCAATGCGCTCAAGCATGCAAACAGGTACATCAGTACTCAGCATCGCATTCTTATAATTGATTATCCCCTCAAAATCTACTTCGAGCCATTTCAGGGTTTTCGGCAGGGGCATTCTATATGGCCTTGTATCAAGCCCGGCATCAAGGTTTATAACTGTGTCCACTCCCTGGGAAATGGCAGACATAACGAGGCGGTCAATAGCAGTAGTACGGGTTACCATAGCAAATGCCATAGCTGCACTACCCGGAGTTTCTGCTATCATTGCCATTCCCTTATCTCCTGACAGCTTCTTTGCAAGGGTATCTTTAAAAACAGCATCCTGACGCTCGCTTTCCTGCGCCCGGAATGCAGCTACCCAATACGAAGTGTCTGAAACATGGTGTATATTTTCCATGGATTAAAGTATGAAACCAACCTGTGGAACAATTTAATGCCTCCTGATGAAAAAGATACAACTGGAGCCAATAAGTAGTATAAATATAAGTAAAAAAAGGAACCCGGAAGATTTGCGCAGATTTGCTCTTATATCGGTCCAAAGCCGTCTTCGTAAGTGGTTTCTCCTAATCCAAACAACTTTATATCATTATCCCCTTTCTTCTGGTTTTTCTTGTCCGCTGCATCTCTCACAAGCCGGACATATCCATAATACTTTCTCTGTTTAATATTACGGCTCCTGTCACCATTGTGGTGGGGAGTACTTGGGTAGCCACTTTCGCCTATTCCATAATTATTGTCGTTTATTCCCGGATGGCCTGTATTATTACTCTTCAATATAAAACCATTGTAGAAGTTTCCGCCTTCCCACTCTCTCGTGTATTGTTCCGAAATGTTTGTTGTGCGTTTCATAATCGGCTATTTTTAAGATTACTTATTACAAAAATATCAAGAGGAAATTCCACCTGTTAAAAAAATCGGTGAACATGAAATCTTGCCCGTCTAACACTGAAAAATACCCGTCGGAATTTATTTGTCTTTAGACATATTTCTTTCGGCTAAGCGTGATATTGACTTTCCAATCGAATCAATCTCCTTATTAATATTGTATTTGAACGACTGCCAATCTTCCTTACCCTTTTGCTCGTACTCTTTTATGTTTGCCTGCAAGACAGAATCTTCGCGATTTAGTTTATTTAGTTGCTCATCATAGTCATTTGATACTGCTTTCTTATCATTCTTCACAGACTGTTTCAACTCAGCAATTTTGCGGTTGTTTTCCCGGATTAGTTCCTCTTCTTTTTCTATAAATTTTGCTTCATTGCCTGTAATATCAGGGGGAACACCAGATACACCCTTTTTCATTGTGTCTTGTTTTATTGTGTCAGTATTTGCAGCTACACTATTCTTATTTTCCTGCGAATGAATACAGCTTACTACTATCCAGGTTATAGTAAACACTATGGCCAATATTTTTAAAATTTTTGTTATCATTTTTGGGATGGATTACGATATACAAAACTACACCATTTAATTCCTTTTTTTAGCAATATTCGGTAATCCAAAAAATTTAATGGTTGAGTGTGATGGATTGTAAGATAAATAACAATAAAAAAGCACGGGTTAAATGTAATTCAAGCCGTCTAATTAATATATTTGTTTTAAGTACTCTAAGAAGATGGGGAAATCAGACATAAAAAACTACAATTCAATATACAACTCTCTTTTTGCTTTATATATCAAGGCATCCGATAAAATAATTGCCAAGAGAGATAATGGAAATTTAATAAGAATACCTTATGAAAGGATAAATGCGGGAGATTTTCGCTTTGATCATTGTCGTACATGTTTTCATTATGATTGGGATAAGATTGAATATTTTGATTACTACGAATGGAGCACTGATGAATTTATCAATTTTTTGGATAATGAATTAAAGGCTTTACCTGAGTTTGAAACTGCTGCTGTTGAAATTTGCAGAGCATTTGATATACCAGATGAGAAAAAAAGATTTCTTAGAGATATTGGACTAGCCCATTTTCTTAAGTTACTGATGCAAAAAGTTCCAAACGGACTTATTGTTGAGGAAAATATTAATTATTTTATCAAAATACTCATTGATGACTTTATTATTAGTCGTGGGGATAATTTATATATGTGGTATATACAAATATGGCTTGCTAACTTTCATTTTGAAAGTGAAACAATTACTATGGGCGATTTCACATTGAGGAAACCTAAAGTAGAAGAGTTTTCTATCACTCGTCAAAGAAGCCAATATATTGAAGAATTTGACAAAATTGCCAGCAGATCAACTTCAGTAACAAGTATTTTAGAATTTCGCCAAAAAGCGCCTAAGCCAGATTCTGGTATATATAGTGATGGAATAAAGTATGAAATTGAAAATTGTATAGATATTTTGCGATTATTTAAAGTTGGTAATGTTACAACGACATACCAATCAGTTAATCCAATCTCGATATTAGAAGGTGGCCTTTCCGAATCACTGGGGTCTCCATTTGACAAATCTTGGAAAGATAAAGTAGATTGCCAACATATTAGCAATTACGAATATCAGGTAAAAATGGAGGAAGAAGCATTGTTAATCAAATTCTTTCAAAAACTTAAGCCAATACTTAAATCTATTTTGCCCCACAGCTATTTTAAAGGAAACTATCTTGATATTGCTTTTCACCGTTACAAGGATTCCTTACTTCGTTCAGAAGTCAATGTAAATAGAATGGTCTCAGCTATATCTTGCCTAGAGGCACTGCTAAGCGATTCATCATCGAAGATTACTTATAAAATTAGTATTCATGTAGCTGGACTTTTGCGATTTTTTGGGTTTAATAGCACTAAGGTGTTTGAAAAAATGAAAATGGCGTACAACATCCGAAGTAAGCTATTACATGGCTCTAAACTAAAAGATAACCTTTTGGAGTTTTCAAAAAACCATACTCACGAAATTGTAAATTATGCAAGAATTTGTCTCTTAGTTTGTTTACAATTGAAAGACAAGATCAATAAGGAGAAGCTAATAGATAAAATTGATTATGCATTTTTAGATGATACGGCTAATAAGCAGTTGCGGGAATTAATTGAGAAGAATATTTTTATTCCGATAATATACCCATGCGAAGATGGAGATTCAGGATAGAGATGAAATTATACCTTTACCACCGGTAGGCTAAAAGAGTGGCTTTTATTGCCCCACTTGCAAAATCAAAGTTTTATAAGATTGTTTACCCCAACTGCAATAAAAAAAGCGTAGTAATTTGCAAATCAAATTACTACGCTAACTATTTGTGGTACCGACTGGAATCGAACCAGTGACGCAAGGATTTTCAGTCCTTCGCTCTACCGACTGAGCTACGGTACCTTAAAATAGGGGCGCAAAAATAAGAAATATATTATATTACAAGAATAAGGAGGAAGAATTAGCCTTATAACTTTATACATACGTTCTTAGGCTCCGTAAAGAATCGCAAGGCTTCCCAGCCGCCCTCCCTGCCCACACCGGAGTTTTTCATTCCCCCGAAGGGGGTACGCAAATCGCGCAGCAGCCAGCAGTTTACCCATACTATGCCCGAACGCAGCCGGGCAGAAAGCTTATGGGCACGTGTAAGGTTCTCGGTCCATAACATAGAGGTAAGACCATATTCTGTTGCATTGGCGTATTCTATAGCTTCATCTTCGGTTTCAAAAGGCATAATAGTAACCACAGGGCCAAATATTTCTTCCATATTGGTACGGCAGTTTTGAGGCAAGCCTTCTATTACGGTAGGCTCAATATACCAGCCATCTTTAAATTCTCCGTTCATCTTTAAGGCATTGCCACCGCAAAGAATTTTACCACCCTCGTGCTTGGCAAGGTCTATATAAGAGAGTATCTTTTCATAATGAGCCTGGGAAACTATAGCCCCCAGCTTGCTTATATCTTCCATAGGCGGGCCTACATGCAGGGCCTTTGTTTTCTCTACAAACTCATCCCTGAAATCCTCGTAAATGCTTTTTTCAACCAGTATGCGCGACCCGCACAAACAAATTTCTCCCTGGTTGCTAAAGGAAGAATCCAGGGTGGTTCTCATCATTTTATCCCAATTGCAGTCAGAAAAAATGAGCACAGGATTTTTGCCTCCTAATTCTAACGAGAGTTTTTTAAACATGGGTGCCGCTATACGGGCTATTTCCCTGCCTGTTTTAGTGCCACCTGTAAAGGAAATAGCTTTTATCTCAGGATGAGAAACAATGGCATTCCCTACACTATGTCCGTAGCCGTGAACAATATTAAATACCCCTTTCGGAAAACCAATTTCTACACAAAGCTGCGAAAGCATATAGGCAGTCATGGGGGTAATTTCAGAAGGCTTGGAAACCACGCAGCAACCGGCAGCAAGAGCAGGTGCAATTTTCCAGGTAAATAAATACAAAGGAAGGTTCCAGGGAGAGATGCATCCCACCACACCCACCGGGTCGCGAAGGGTATAGTTGATGGCCTTGTCTTCCATAGAATGTGCCTCCGATGGAAAATGCTGGATTCCGGTAGCAAAAAAACGCAAGTTGCTTATTGAGCGGGGAATATCTACCACTCTCGACAACCAAAAGGGCTTTCCGTTATCCATAGATTCAGCCACCACAAATTCGTCCAGTCTTTGTTCAAGCAGATTGGCAAGCTTCAGGAGCCATCCCGCACGGTCTTCTTTTCTCATAGTCGACCAGGCAGGGAAAGCATTATTAGCTGCAATTACTGCCCTGTTTACATCCTCCTCATCCGAATCGGGTATCAATGAATATACTTTACCGGTGGAAGGGTTATAGTTATCAATGTATTTATTTGTCGAAGGGGCAACTAATTCCCCATCTATGTAATTGAGTATTTTCTCCATAATATAAACCTAATAAGGCAAAGATAAGGTATTGCCCATTATCTCTTTATGCGATATTTGTACCCTGTCTTTTAAATTAATTGCCTTGTCTGCCATCGCTTATTATTTATTGCTCCCTTTTTTATATATTCTTTCGGCGATGCCCTTCCCCATTTTTTACTGGCTTTCAGATGGGGTTTATTTTTTGCTTTACTATGTGATAGGATACCGCAAAAAAGTGGTGCTGCAAAACCTCCGCAATTCATTCCCCGGTAAAAGCGAAGCCGAAATAAAAAAAATCAGCAAAGCGTTCTACCACTACCTCTGCGACCTTTTCCTCGAAACATTTAAAACCCTTACCATTAGTAAAGAATCTATGCTCCGGCATTGTACCATTGAGCCACAAACTTTGGAGCTGTTCGATAAACTGGCACAGGAAAATAAATCGTTCATACTGGTGATGGGGCATTTTGGAAATTGGGAATGGGCAGGCAACAGCTTCAGCCTCCTTTGCAAACATCAATTATATGTAATCTATCATCCCCTTAGCAACAAATATTTCGATGGGCTTACTTATCACATGCGTACCCGCTTTGGAACGCGCCTGATTGAAATGAAGAATACCTTTAGGGATATGGTAAACAACAAAAATGACTTAACAGCAACCGCTTTTATTTCCGACCAAACACCTTCGCCGGAAGGCGCCTACTGGACCACCTTCTTAAACCAGGACACTCCTATATTTAAGGGAACAGAGAAAATAGCACAACGAATGAATTATCCTGTCGTATATGGCCGCGTAAACAGGGTTAAAAGAGGATATTATAAAATTTCAGCGGAGATGCTTTTTGAAAACCCATCAAAAACCAAGCCTGATGAGGTATCGGAAGCACATACAAGGGTATTGGAAAAGGATATTATAGCACATCCTGAAATATGGCTTTGGTCACACAGAAGGTGGAAACACGCCAAACCTAAAGGAATTTAGGTTATATTTGTACTTTATACCCTCTCAATGCTGTCAGGTAAGGATTTAATTTTAGCTACGAAACCTTATGCCCACGAAAACCGGGCAAAAAGTTGGTTTTATGCCCTTTCTACTCTTTTCTTTTTGCTCGCGGCCCTTACCGGAACGGTGATTGCCCACTTTTTTATTGCCCGCCTTGCCTGTAGTATTCTGGCAGGATTATTAACTATACGGATGTTTGTCATCTACCACGATTTTGAACATCATGCCATACTTAACAAATCGAAACTGGCACATATCATTATGACCGCTTTTGGAATTTATGTAATGGCCCCCGAAAGCATTTGGAAACGCTCCCACGACTATCATCACAAGCACAACTCCAAGCTCTTCAGTTCCAGTATAGGCTCTTACCTGATTATCACCAAAGAAAAATTCCAGAGCCTTTCCCGCTCCGAAAAATATGCCTACCTCGTGTCGCGCCACCCGGTGACTATAGCCTTTGGCTATTTTTCCATGTTTATGATTGGTATGGCTATGAAATCCTATCTGAGCAATCCCCAAAAACACAGGGATTCTCTTATAGCTTTAATAATTCACCTCCTATTAAATGTTGCCGTATTCTATTTCTTTGGCTGGCAGGTTTGGCTGCTCACCATTATTGTTCCTTTTATTACCGGGGATGCCATTGGTGCCTATCTTTTCTATGCCCAGCATAATTTTCCAGGTGTCAGTTTCAACGAATCAGACGGCTGGACCTATGAAAAAGCGGCTATGGAATCTTCCAGCTTTATGGTAATGAGTCCTGTTATGCGCTGGTTTACGGCTAATATCGGATACCATCACATCCATCACCTCAATGCACGCATTCCATTTTACCGCCTCCCGGAGGTAATGAAAGCTATCCCCGAATTGCAACAAGTAAAAAAGACATCTCTTTCTCCAAAAGATATTTTTGCCTGCCTCAAGCTAAAAGTTTGGGATCCCAGCCTGGGGAAGATGGTGGGCTTGCAAAATGTATAATACTTTTTTGCGTAACCGGGCGTTAGTATAAACCTTCATTCCTTATTAAAGTCTAATTCCTTGAACGGATATTGTACAGCACCCTCTTTAAACTATTTACAAAATGAGATACCGGAAGTATTTTATATTATTACTCCCCACCATATTTTTATTTGCCTTTATACCAGCCACGAAACACCGGAAGACCATTGCCATTGCTCCCTTCGGGCATGTGAAATCTATTCGCGAAGTTACTTACAATGCCATCGGCGACACAGGAGGAACAATTACGAAAGGAGATATAATGAGTGATACAGATATAAATACGCATGCAAAGGCTCCTATGGTTCGCAGGATGTCAGGCCCTCCCATTGAAATATGGCTGTATGATGAAAACGGCAATGAAATTGAAAATGACAGATGCCATGCGGATGGCCGTTTATTTTACAAAGAAATAAACCAATATAATGCGGACGGACTTTTACTGGAAAGGGACGATACGGAATCCCACAAAAAAGGACTGGAAAGTTATGCATCCACAAAATATTCCTACATGCCCGATGGTAAGTTATTGCAAAGCTATATGGTTACTTATTCTTCAAACAGTGCACCAACCTGGTATAAAAGAGAAGCCTATACTTATAACCACTCAAGCCAACCGCTTACATTTGTGGTAACTGATTCTTCCGCACTTCAACATTCTTACAACAAGACTACGTATATATATGGCCGAAATGATGAACTACTGGAGACTTTTCATTTCAATGACGATTTTGTAAATCCCGCCTCGATGACGCTGTACAGGTACGATGACAGAGGCAAACTAATAGAGCAGGATGATGCCAGCCGCGAACAAAAAGATGGTCGCAGCGATTTGCTGCCCACCTCAAAAGAAATAATGACTTACGACAAAAGAGGAAGAGTAGTGGATAAATCCACCTATATTCCCCACAATATTCTTGTAAGCAGGAGGAAAACAACCTTTGATAGTTCAGGGCGAACAGATGAAACTTCTACCTACCAGGCAAATACCGGGCTCCTTCAAAAAACAGTTGTAAAAAGACAATTTAAAGCAACCCATACTATACAAGAAGATACGTATGACGATAACGGAATGCTAACCGATTACACTATTTCACATTTTGATTCGGCAAAGAATTTAACGGACAGGGGCGTTTTTCATATAACTTATAAAACAGTTAGGGGCGATGATGGAAGATATCACAATGAAGCCCCCGGCGATACGGTAATGATTCATCATTTGGTTAACGACGACAATTCTAATACCGTTGTGGATGACTCCTTCCAAAATGACGGTAAAATCAAAACAGAAAAAACCTTTCAATATACATACGATAACACACGCAACTGGATTTCAAAAATTGTATTTATCAGCAACAAGCCTGTTAAAATTATAGAACGGGATATTACCTATTATCCGTAATGTATTTATTCCTTTTATAAAATCCTCCGCAGGGCAAATCAATATTAATTTTATTTAACTTTGCCCTATAGGTAACACATTCATGAGGAAAATAATTACCCGCTTATTTGTTTTATTGAGCCTGGCTGTTTTATTATATGCCGGAAATATTGCTAATGCCGGTATAGTACAAAGCAATAATCAAATAATTTACCGGGTACAGATTTTAGCTTTAAAGCAACCTCTTTCTGTAAAATCTATAAAAGTTCATGGAGTAAAAGGCAAAGTATATGTTACAAAAGATACTGATTTTACCCGTTATTCTATTGGTCAGTTTCATGACTTAAAATCGGCTATTGATTTCCGCGACCAATTGATAAAAACCGGTTTGCAGGATGCCTGCGTGGTAGCTTATAAAAATGATACCCGCATTACTATCAAGGAGTCGCTTGCCCTACTTGGGCAGAGTAAGTAAGGTTTTAATTTAAGGTAATCCCTAATCTTATTCCTGTCATTGGACTTTGGTTGGAAGAATATGATTCCACAGCCTCTAAACGGAATGCGAGCAATTTCGATATCCCTGCATAAAACTCAACATAGGAAGGAAGAGTATTAGTATTGAGATAATTTACGCCCACTATCTCATCCAATTTCAACTTGCGAAGCAACGGCAGCTTATTTAATATAAAGCTTTGGAAGTTGTGTTCAAAATGAGCCTCCACAAAAGGGCCCGTGGTGCTGTATTTATAATAATCGAGCAACTGAAAATCACTGATGCGGAAAGAAGAAAATATAGTCTGGTTCCCGTCAAAATGGGTATAGTCCATGAACTGCACATTTTGAGTAGTCAGAAATTTTCCGGCAGAAACACTATATTGTGAAGTACCCAACAATTTAAGTCCTATCTGTCCGGTTATAGAACATTTCACATAATCGTAGTTCGCATCGGAGCTTGAAAAATTTCCTCCTGCTTTGCGGTAATCAATAGTTAGAACCGGGTATTTTGAATCTAACACAATCTTTTGGTTTGGCCTGGTCTCATATGGCTGCTTAAAATGTATCCTCAGTTCCAGCAAGCCGCTTAATGACCGGCTTTCAGTAAACGAATTGGAAACATCGCTGTTCGGGTTTAAGGGGTCATTCGAAGTGTATGTTCTTGAAGAAATATTAACAAGCCTGTAAGTAGTAGTATTCATAAGTGGCATGCGGTCTGAATAGTCTATCGATTCGGCAAGTGTAACTCCGTTCACCAGTTCATTTTGATGATGGCCAAAAACATAAGCCCTGCGATAAAGCTTCATATAATTCTCATCTTCAAACAAGGTATAGAGCGAATTAATAAAAGGTGATATAGGATTCCGGTTGTTGAATTGCACATCATCATCTCCGGCACCAACACTAAAGGATGCCCTTTTTACCGGGTTATAGGCATAACTAAGAGTAATATCTCCATAAGGTTGTTTGCTTGAAAATCCATATCCCCCGCCGGCATTAATAAATAAGTATTTATTGTCAGTATACATTTTACTGTAACTCACTCTCAGCCCTGCACACCAGCCCTGTACTGTATTAAAACTGATAGATTCAATTAATGGATTGATATGCCAATTCTCTTTACTGTATCTGCTATAGTGGTTATACCCTAAAATAGTATTAGCTAAATGAAATTTATTGCTGCGTTTATCAATAGAATCGAGATAGGGCTTTGAATCATATATTTTTTGCATACTGTCGCGCTTGTGGTAGTCGTGCGTCTCTTCATGGCTAAGTTGTATGGGACGGGTTTTATTCCAGTAAGAAGTATCTTTTTTATTAGAGCCTGTGTCAACCTTCATCACTTCTCCATTAAAAAACCTTTTAGGAAAATCGGGATTGATATTGTAATTACTGTTCATAGCAACAAAAGAACCCTCGCCCACTATGCCAAATATGCTGAAATTAAATCGCAACTTATTAGAGAACACTAGCCAGGTATCAGGCTTCACCGGGAGGAACTCCTGGCTTATGTGAAGAGTGTCAACAAAATCAATCTGGTCATCCTTGCACAAATACAAGTCTGTGCTATAAATGCGCCACCCATCCTCTAAAATATAAATGTATCCTCTGAAAACAGGATCATATTTTCGTTTGGGAATTACTGCTATCTTGTCTATTATCCTGCCACTATCGTTAATTACTCCTGCCAGTTTATAATTGTAATAAAACAGGGCACTGCCCGAAACCGGCGATACAAAGCCCCGTTCGCTTAACTCATCAATGTTAACATTATCCTGGTAAAAATTAATGAGCATTTCCGATTCCTGGTTATAGCTAAAAGCCTGGTTATTCCCGCTAACCCGCGATGAAATCATTTCTTCTTTAATTTTATTGGGCTGCATAAAATTAAATTTGGATACTGACTCAGAAAGATATATGATGCCCGAATTACTATCCATACGGCTAAAATTTAAGGTCAGTCCCATAATTTTTTTAGGATGCTTTTTTATCCGCTGCAATCCTTTTATGTAAACATCGCAGGAATAAGCCTTCACCTGTTCAAGGTAGTATTTCCGCATTTTTATGGCATGCCGCATAATAGCATACGCAGGGTCTTCGCTGCTGGCATTTACAGTAACCGCAGATATATTTACTCCTTCCGATTTTAATTGCACATTACGCACTATGTCCGTAGAGGCAATCGTCACCATTTCGGTATGAACATTGTAGCCTATCAACTGGTAGGCTATTTTGTAAGTGCCCGGTGCAAGCTCCAAAGAATAGTCTCCGTCGAAATTTGAAAGTGTTCCTTCCGTAGTGCCTTCTATATACACCGCTGCAAATGGAATAGGCTGCTTACTTTCATCTGAAATTTTTCCTTTCAGGTTAGCCGCAATTCCTGCATTTGCAAATAATAATAATATAGCAAGGCAAGTAACTCTCCTCACTTCAAATTAATTTTAAAATTTGGCATAAGACGAACTATACTGATTATTTGTCACAGGATAAATTATTGACATATATCAATAATAATTGAGCTAAAGCTACAATTAATATCATAGCCTTAGCTCAAAAAAAGAATGGACTATTAAACAGGGATTGTTTCGAGTTCCTCTATATGCACTGCTTCTTCGCCAAAGCTTTTAGGACATTTCCCGTATTCATTAGCTTCTTTTTCACTATCTCCGAAAAGCAATACAAAGTTCCAGAGTGGGATAAGTTGCCACCAGCCTCTATAACCCATATCGTGACATCTTTTAATACCCTGTATTACCAGGAAAGCCACTAAGAGTATTTTAAGTACAGCAGCGACAGCAGAAAAATACATTGTTGGGGCACTTCCACCCATCATTGAAAGCACCATCAAAAATAGTAAGCCTCCAAGGAAATAAAGCCAATATTCCGTTCTGCGCATTCTGCCCTTCCACGAGAAAATATTTTTAAACATGCTTTTATCCGTAACAATACTATGGCGAATTACTTCAGAAGCATAATATAAAACAGGCAATAATATAAGGGTAAGGAAAGTTGCAAATCCCAACCCGAATATCATGGTCCATGCCAACGGCCCCCAGAAAGCTACGCTATCACCACCAAAATAGATATGTGGATTTAGTTCGTTGAATAGTGTCCCGAAATCAATATTCAGTCCTACCGCCAAAGGAATAAGCCCCAGGATAGTAGCAGTAGCCGTCAGTATAACGGGGGTCATACGTATACGGCCCGCTTCCACCACAGCATCTCTTACGCTATAGCCCTGCTTGATGAGCATATCTGTAAACTCTACAAGCAATATGCCATTTCTCACTACAAGCCCTGCTAACGCTATAAACCCTACACCACACATTACAATACTCATATCCATTTTGGTAATACCAAAGCCCAGCATAATACCCACCACGCAGAAAATTACTTCTGTGAGAATAATAAACGGCTTGCTAACGGAATTAAACAGCGTAATGAGGATAATAAAAATAAGTGCAATGGAAACACCCAGCGCTCCCTGTAAGAAATTCATTGTTTCCTTCTGGTCCTGTTGTTCCCCGGTTAGCTCCACGTCCACTCCGGTCGGGGTGTGGAAATTGTGAATAGCGGAGGTTACTTGTGCCACCACATTATTAGGATTGTATCCGCCCAACACGTTGGAAGAAATAGTAATAACAGGCTTTTCATTTAGGCGGGTAATGGAACCGTAAGTTCTACCATAATGAATATTGGCAAAAGAAGAAATAGGAATCTGCCGTATATCTCCATGCATATTCATATCGCGGAAGGTAACATCCAAATTTTTAAGTGCGTTAATGTCTTCCCGCTGGTCCCTTTGGTAGCGTATCATAATAGGATATTCATCATTCAGGTCGCGGTATTTCGAGGCTTCATTTCCATAAACTGCTGTACGGATTTCCGTCCCGATTTGCCCTGTACTCACGCCCTCGAAATTGGCACGCTCCCTGTCAATATCAAAAACTATTTCGGGTTTATTTTTTTGCAAATCCGATTTTAATTGTTCCACTCCGGGAATATCCAGCGAATCTAAATAATGCAACAATCCTTGCGACACATTTACCAGTTGTTTATAATCATCTCCCCTCACTTCAATATTAACAGGCTTTCCGGTTGGTGGTCCATTCTTTTCCTGGTCAACGGTAATTTCAGCACCGGGGATACCCACCATAACCTTTTGCAAGGTATCCTTGTATTTACGTGTGGAAATGCCATGCCTCAAAGAGTAATCAACAAAGTTGACTGTAATCTTACTCTTATTGGGATATGTTCCATTATCATTATCAGCAGGGTCTGACGCGCCAATGGCAACATTTGTTATCACCGACTGTACAATATCGTTTTTGGGGCCTATTACTTTATACACCCTGTCTTCCAACACATGGGTTAATGAATCGGTGTAATGTATATCTGTTCCCACAGGAAGATTTAAGAACACATTAATCATATTTGGGTCACCGCTGGGGAAGAATACCACATTGGGCGTACGCACTGTCATCAGCACGATAGATAGTACAAATAGCCCAAGGGTACAAGACATCACAATAAAAGGATGCTTCACGCACTTATGCATAAAATTGCTATACCCTCTTTGAAACGAAGGCCATGTTTTTGTCTGGAAATTCTTTACAACACTTGCCAGCAGGAAGCGATAAATTAAAAATATCAACAAAAGAAGAATAAGAAAATTCCCCATGCCTACTCCTCCCGCAGCATAGCATACAAGTACTACGGCAACAAAAATAAGGGTGGTTATGGAGAGTCCCCTCGTCCACTTGGGTTTGTGTGCCTCTCCTTCTTTATGCGGCCGCATAAAGGAGACTGCAAACACCGGGTTGATGATGTATGCCACCAGCAGTGATGCCATCAACGTAATAATGAGCGTTACGGGCATGTAGTGCATAAATTTCCCGATAAGCCCCGTCCAGAATGCAAGCGGAATAAATGGAGCCAATGTGGTAAGCGTACCTGCTAATACCGGCAGAAACACTTCGCCCGCCGCACCCTTTGCAGCTTTCACAATATCTACTTTGCCGTTTTCATATATCCGGTGGGTATTTTCAATAACCACAATAGCATCGTCCACCACTATACCCAGCCCTAGCAGGAATGCGAAAAGCACAATCATGTTCATAGAGAAACCAATACCCGGTAATAGCATAAATGCAAGGCACATGGATAAGGGTACTGAAAGCCCAACAAATAAAGCATTCGTAGGGCCCATGAAAAATGTCAGCAATAACGTAACTAAAACAAAACCTATAATAATTGTATTAATAAGGTCTTTCAGGGTATGCCGTGTTTGGTCGCTCTGGTCGCCAGTAATAGTTATATGCAGGTTTTTTGGAAATACATTTGCCTGCATATCTTTTACAAGGTTCTGCACTTTGTCAGAAGCGTCAATCAGGTTCGCTCCACTACGCTTAATAATATTCAATGAAATTACATTCTTCTTATCTAAGCGTGCATAGCTCTGGGCATCTGCAAAAGTATCTTTCACGGCTGCAATATCTTTGAGATAGAGCGTAGCACCACCCATAGAACGCAATACTAAATTGCATATCTGGTCCATATTATGAAATTGCCCCGAAACAGTGAGCGAGCGTTCCCTGTCACCCATCGTAACTGTTCCTCCCGAAACTACCAGGTTTTCCGATGCCACTGCTCGTTCAATGTCTTCCATAGTTACTTCGGCAGCCTGCATTTTATACATATTTACATTCACCTGTATTTCCCTGTCGAGTGCACCCACTTCATCTACACGTGTAATTTCAGGCAGCCCTTCAATTTTATCTTTCATGTCATCGGCATATTTTTTCAGCCGTGCCAAATCAAAATCACCTGACAGGTTTACATACAGAATTGGGAAATCAGCAAAGTTGATATCATTTACTTGCGGCGGATTGGGCAGGTCAGAAGGGAGGTCCGGTTTTGCCTTATCTACTGCATCTTTTACTTTTTGCTTCGCATCAGCAATAGTTACATCAGTATTAAACTCTACAATGATAACCGAAAAATCCTGGTAAGAATGACTGGTTATTTTCTTTATCCCGGAAGTTGCCTTGGCTTCCTTTTCAATATGGCGTGTCACCAGATTCTCCATATCCGACGGAGATGTTCCAGGGTAAATGGTTTCCACCACAATGGTAGGCAGCTCAATATCCGGGAATTTTTCCTTGGGAATATTTACATAGGATATAATACCCCACAGGATAACAATAACCGTAATTACAAAAATGCTGATTCGGTTATCAATTGCCCAACTGCTCGGCTTAAATTCTTTAAAAATATCTTTCATGGCTCAATTTATAAACTGATTGCGTCTCCATTATTCAGGTCATCGTATCCAACGGTAATAATTTTATCACCGGCTTTTAGCCCGTCTGTTATTTCAGCATTGCCTCCATATACTTTTCCAACTTTTACCATAGTTTTATTCGCAACCATCGTACCGTTTTGATTTCTTGCAACAAATACAAAGGAACCTGTCGGGTCGCTCTGCACTACATTGATAGGAATAATTACGGCCGAAGGGCTGGCATAGTCAACAATTTTCATCATCGCAATCATATTGGGATGATAGTTGGGATTTTGCGGAAGTTTTACTTCCACCATAAATGTCCGGTTCACTATATCAATGGCACTCGAAACATAACTGGTAACGGCAGGTATTTCTTTATGCAAATCAGGGAAACTAACCAGCATAGAATCGCCCTGGTGAATATCAGCAATGTATGCTTCGGTTACATTTCCTCTTACTTTCAGTTGGTCGCTGTTTACTACTTGTATGGTTGGCAAACCCGGGCCTACAGACTCACCTACTCGTATTTTCACAGCATCTACGGTTCCGTCAATAGGTGATTTTATTTTCGACATATCATCCTGTTGCTGGATTCCCGACAATCTTTTTTGCAGTGACTCGTAATTGCTCTTGGCACTCAGGTATTGAACTTCTGTTCCAATTTTTTGGTCCCACAAACCTTTTTGCTTTTCATATAAAGTTTTAGCAAGGTCAAGATTCGTTTGTATCTCCATGATATTTTGCTGGAGAACCGCATCATCAATACAAGCCAATACGTCCCCTTTATTTACTTTATCACCTTCAGTAACGTAAATATTTTTCACTACTCCCGGCATTTCGGCATTTACATTGATGTTGTCCTGCCCATAAACTGCCGCCTGCACCTCTACATAATGCTTGAATGGCTGCAAAGCAATGTCCTGGATTTCCACCTTAACGCTTTTAACTTCATTCCCGCCCTCAGCTTTTATACTGTCTTGCAGGACTTGTATTTTATCCCTTAAATCCGCATCTTGTTTTTTCAACTCGGCAAGTTTTGCCTTATTTGCATCAAGCGTATTCATACCATTATTTGCCTGATGTGGTTTACATCCTGCCGCCAGCGCTAACAGCATAATTATTACATGTTGTTTTTTCATAGCCATTGTTTATTTATTTTTTAAAAAGGGTTCCTTTTGCTTGTTCGTAATCTACTTTTGCTACCAATGCATTATATAGTGCATTGTAATAATTTGTTTCGGCTTCGGTCAGGGAAGTTTCGGCATCCACCACTTCTAGGTTAGAACCAGTTCCCGCTTCATATTTCAGTTTGGTATCATGCTCCACACTTTGTGCAAGCTCCATATTTTCTTTTTGATTTTTCAAATCAGCCAGCGCATTCTCCAGGTTGGTTGAACTGTTCGCTATCTCCAGGGAAATACTTTCCTTTAAGGTGTTCAACTGTAATTCTTCTTCCTGAACAAGGTATTTATCCTGCTGTATGCGGTAATTTTTTTGCAGCCCGTCAAAAATGGGTATGTTCATCCTTAAGCCTACTATAGCTGTAGGATACCAGGGTTGGGAGCCATTAAAGAACTGGGTTGTTTCACCCTGGTTCACCCTGTTTACACTGCCTGTTAATAGCAGGTTTGGAAAATAGGAGTACCGGTCCCTGCGTAATTGCAGGTGGCTGCCCCACAAGTTAGTTTGTGCAATGGCATATTCAATCCTGTTGTTGGCTTTAAAGGAAGTGTCATTCTCCAAATCAGGATTTAACGGAAGGCTCTTCAAACTATCCGTAAGAGTAATGCTGTCCGCAATCGGCATTCCCATCTGGAACTTCAGTGTTTTATAACTTAATATAACTACCTTCTCCATGGTTGTTTGGAGTGTTTTTATATTATTATAATTTACTTTAATTCTGTCATAATCTACTTTTTCAGTAAACCCGGCCTCATTCATTTTTTCTGTTTCGTCCATCAGTTTCTTCAACCGGTTGACATCTGCTTCGGTCATTTGCAATTTCCATTTATTTACAAGCACCAGGTAATATGACTTGCAAACTACTGAAACAGCCTGTGTATTGGCAAGTGTAAGGCTTTGGTTGGCAAGCGCCCTGTATGTTTTAGTGGCTTCCAACCCCACAATGTAGCTCCCATCGAAAAGGAGTTGCGACGCATCTATTTCTCCCGTAGCGTTATACTGTGTACCAAATTGAAGTGGAATAAATTCACCGGAAGGGCCGCCCAAAAACTGGGCAGGAATAAGTGTGGTAGGAATCTGGACATAATCCGATACATTAATGAATCCGTTTACCTGGGGAAGCCCTATCCCAATTATTTCTTTCACATGGGCGTCTGCCTTGCCCACTTCATATTTCGCATTCATAACATTAGCCTGGTGTGCCAGCGCATAGTCAATACTTTGCCGCAGCGAAAGATGAAAAATGCTGTCCGTCTTCTTTTGCGAAAACGCCTGCATCGCCCAGCACAATAAAATGATTAAAAAACCTGTCTTTATTCTACTCATATCGTTCCGTTTATATGTAATTGTTTTTTATACTTTTCAGCAACACTATGGCCCTTTACGTTAGTAATACCAAAGATGAAATGGTCTAGCAGGCATATCTGTACGTTTGCCAGGTTAAATTCCGAGGGTGGGTATATTTCAGCATTCCAGGCAAGTTCCACTTCTTCAATTCGCAAAACTGCCAATACATTTACATCTATATCCTCCCGGTACAACCCTTCTTTCATACCCCTCTTCATATTCGATATTAGCGTTTCCATCAACGCTGTTTTTTTGAATTTTTGAAATTCCTCCCACAATTCCGGGTGAAATTTTTTCAACTCGAGCAACAGGCGGGGATTTATAGATTCAAATACCTCTTTCAGGGGTTGCAGCATCATCAGAATTTCTTCAATGGCATTAGCAGCAACCTCGCGGAATTTTTTAAAATCTTCCAAATGCTTGTCTAAATGCTGCCTTAGCAGGATTTCTATAATAGCATCTTTATTGGGGAACTTTTCATATATGGTACGCTTGGAAACGGACAAATGCTTTGCCACATCGTCCATGGTAATTCCTTTTATTCCGTAGCGGAAAAAAAGTTCGTTTGCTCCTTTTAATATTTGTTCCTCGGTACTCATTTCTTAAAACGAAGACGCAAAACTATAAAAACTATTTTAGTTTTGTAAGTTTTATTTGCAAGGAATAATAAAATCGGCTGAAAAACAGGTGAAAATAATTTTGCAAGGATTGCATACCTGTCGTAATGCCAAGACGGATAACTTTGCACTCTGCTTTAAAAGCCGGAAAATAAATACATATTATGATTACCACTAGCGTAAAAGAATTATTAAAATCCACTGACTATGACAAGGAAGTAACTGTGCAGGGATGGGTCCGCACAAAAAGAGACAGTAAGCAAGTTGTTTTTATTGCCATTAATGATGGTTCCATTATACATAATATACAGGTAGTTGCCAATATAGAAAGCTTCCTGGAAGAAACACTGAAAAGCATTACTACCGGCTCCTGCCTATTGGTAAACGGCACTCTCGTTAAATCATTGGGACAAGGACAAACTGTTGAAATACAGGCAAAGGAAATAAAACTATATGGCGGCGCCGATGAAAGTTATCCGTTGCAGAAAAAAGGCCACACCCTTGAATTTTTGAGGGAGATAGCACACCTCCGTCCCCGTACCAATACATTGGGAGCGGTGATGCGAATACGCCATGCTATGTCCTATGCCATCCATAAATATTTTAACGATAACGGTTTTTTTTATCTTAACACTCCTGTTATTACCGGCTCTGATGCCGAGGGAGCGGGTGAAATGTTCCGCGTTACTACACTTGATATGAAAAATCCCCCGAAAAATGAGGATGGCTCTATAGATTATAAAGAAGACTTTTTTGGAAAAGAAACCAACCTCACCGTTTCAGGGCAGTTGGAAGCGGAAACGGCTGCTATGGCCCTTTCGAAGGTGTATACATTCGGGCCCACCTTTCGTGCTGAAAATTCCAACACCCCCCGCCACCTGGCCGAGTTCTGGATGATTGAGCCCGAAATGGCTTTTTACGATATTACAGACAATATGAACGTAGCGGAGGATATGCTAAAATATTTGGTGCGCTATGCGTTAGAAAACTGCATGGATGACCTCACCTTCCTCAACAACATGTACGATAAGGAACTACTGAATAGGTTGAACACGGTAAAAGATGTCACATTCAAAAGAATTACTTACACGGAAGGGATTGAGGTTTTAAAATCTTCCAATAAAAAATTTGAATTTAAACCTGAATGGGGCAGCGATTTGCAAAAGGAACATGAAAACTATTTAGTTGAACATTTTAAGTCTCCAGTTATGGTTACCGATTATCCCAAGGGTATCAAAGCCTTTTATATGAAACTAAATGAGGATGGCAAAACGGTAAGAGGCATGGATGTGCTTTTCCCTTATGTGGGTGAAATAATGGGTGGTTCGCAGCGGGAAGAAAACTATGATAAACTGCTGGCAAGAATAAGGGAAATGGGCTTACCCGAAAAAGAAATGGGCTGGTATCTCGACCTGAGAAAATTTGGCACGGCACCCCACTCCGGCTTTGGACTGGGTTTGGAAAGGCTCATTATGTTTATAACCGGGATGAGCAATATGCGCGATGTAATACCATTTCCGCGCACACCCAAGAACGCAGAGTTTTAAATAGACTTGTTCGTCATATTATTTTATTATGCTTCGCCAGACCCTGCAACAAAAGCAACAGCTAAAACTTACTCCCAATCAAATTTTGGTGCAGAAGCTGCTGCTATTGCCTGTTGCATCTATGGAGCAACGCATAAAAGAAGAAATAGAAAACAATCCTGCCCTTGAAGATATGACCGAAAGGCTGGATGAGCCCCCGGAAGAAAAGCAGGAAAACGAAGAGGAAGATTTTGCAAATGAAAAAAAGGATGATGGTGATGATTACGATGCGGAAGAATTCATGGAGGATAATGATGAATATGTTCCTGCCTACAAATTAAGTGTAAATAACTATTCTGAAAAAGAGGAGAGGGGATCAACCCTTGCTGATTCTTTTTCTTTCCAGGATTCCCTGCGCTTCCAGCTTGGATTAAGGGATTTGAGTGAACGGCAGGAAATGTTAGGCGAATATATTATTGGCAACATTGATGATGACGGTTACCTGCGAAGGGATTTATATTCTATTTCAAATGATGTTACTTTTCAACAAAATGTTCTTACTGATGAAAAGGAACTGGAACCTTTACTAAAAATAATACAAGAGTTTGACCCGCCCGGTGTGGGTGCAAGAGACCTTAAGGAGTGCCTAGAAATACAACTTGATAGAACAGAGCACGAATCAGGTAGCACAAATAATACTATTATGCAACTTGCTTCGCTGATACTGGAAAAAGGATTTGAAGAATTTACACACAAAAACTATGATAAGCTGAAAGAGCTTTGTAAAACTGATGAGGAGACACTCAAGGCTGCCATACATGAAATAGTTAAGCTGGACCCCAAGCCGGGACAAGCATATATAGATGTCGCTACGAATGCCAACCTGGTAGTTCCGGATTTTGTAATTACGAATTTAGGCGATGGGCCTGAAGCCGCATTAAACGGGTCATTATCTTCAAACCTGCGGCTGAGCCCCATATACATTGAATTGGCAGAGAGAAAAAAGGGAATGGACAAAATGCAGCGCGAAGCAGCAACCTTTGCAAAAACAAAAACAGAAGCAGCAAATGGGTTCATCAATGCTATTAAGCAACGGGAAGATACCTTGCAGAGAGTAATGAAAGCCATATTGGATTATCAGCCCGACTTTTTTGCGGAGGGAGATGAAAATAAACTCCGCCCTATGCTGCTAAAAGATATTGCCAAGGCTACAGAGCTTGATATATCTACTATTTCGAGGGTAGTCAGCAGTAAATATGTTCAAACGAATTTCGGAACATTTTTATTAAAAAATCTCTTCTCAGAATCTTTTCAAAAAGAAAGCGGGGAAGAAGTTTCGGTGAACGAGGTGAAAAATCTGTTGCAGGAAATTATAAACACTGAAAACAAAAAGAAACCTGTCAATGATGATGCGCTTGTAACTTTGCTGGAACAAAAAGGGTATAACGTAGCGCGCAGAACAGTGGCAAAATATAGGGAACAGCTGGGTATTCCGGTTGCAAGAATGAGAAAAGAACTTTAATAACTATGGGGAAAAATGTATGGACCGCTATCTCTTATCTATTTCATCCGGCACTGATGCCTACTTTGGGAGCCTTCGTTGTACTATGGTGCGATCCCCATCTCTTTATTCCCTTAGATACCGATAAGCCCTGGCTGATAGTACTTGCGGTAATTTTTGTATGCACGTATGTTTTGCCGCTTTGTTTGACCGGGGCACTCCTCAAATTAGGAAGGATTTCAAGCATCTCCCATCCCACCGAAAATGACAGGCGCACTATGCTTGCTTTTACTGCGCTCTGCTTTATTTTAGCTTATTATTCTTTTCACACTATACCCACTTCCGACCAATCCTTAAAAATATTTTTGCTGGGAATAAACATTTCCATTGTGATGACACTTATAATTTCACTTCTCACAAAAGTGAGTTTTCATAGTGTGGGTGTTGGCGGCCTTTTCGGAACTGTGATTGGGTTAATACGCTACACTCATGTGGAACTTCTTCCGTGGCTGCTCGGAGCATTTGCAATCCTTATTCTTACAGCAACAGCACGCTACAAGCTAAAAGCCCACGACACCTTCGAAATATACATAGGGCTTATAATTGGTATCGCCACACAAGCACTCGTGTTCTTTCTTATTCCGTAGTTTCCTTTTTTAAATAAACCGAGGTAGTTGGATAAGGAATATCTATCCCCTCCTGTTTAAAACGTTTATGAAGGCGTTTAATAAACTCGTGTAACATGGGGTATTGTTGCGAAAACTCATTGACATCCATAGTCAATTTAAAATTGATGGAAGAGCCCCCGAATTCCTTATAGCGAAAAACAGGTTTTGTTTCTATTCCATTTTCTTTCATTAATGCTTCGGCAAGCTCCATTGTAATACGTTCCACTTTTTCCAAATCGCTGTCATAACTTACTCCCACCGGTACAGAAATAGAAAGGTTTCTTTGGGGAAGAGAATAATTGGTGATAATCGTTGTTGCCAGTTTTGAATTGGGGATAACAATCATATTATCTGATTGGGTAAGCAAAGTGGTCGACCTCCAGGTAATATCCACTACTGTCCCTTCTTCGCCCGAAGTTAAATGGATATAATCTCCGGGCTTAATAGTACGGCTAAGGGTCATTTGTATTCCCGCAAAAAGATTCGAGAGGGTATCCTGCAAGGCAAGCGCAACGGCCAAACCACCCACGCCCAATGCAGTAAGCATGGGTGTGATGGAAACCCCGAAAGAATCGAGTATTACCAATAAACCCAGGGAGTAAACTATAATATTGATAATAGATTTGAAAAGAGAAAGAGAGCCTTTGGAGCTTACTCCCCGGTATGAATAAGTCTTTAGTAAACCTGTCAAAACCCTTGCTATTAAAAACGTAATAAGAAGTATCAATACCACTTTATGTATACGGTGTGCCATGATTACGGCCTGTTCGTCAACGGGTGCCTTTGCCATGCCAAAATAAATGGCAAACAAAACTGACATCAGGATAATCATTCCACGCAAAGAACCTACCAGTACATTTCCTCCTCTCCAGTCATTCTTTTTGGAGAACCGTTGGATATAAACGATAATAACCCGCTGTAAAATAATCCCACCAAAGATGATAGCGCCTGCAATCAGCAAGGGTGTAAACCAATCCTTCACTACCGTAATATCACTGGTAATAGTAGTTGCTTTTGAAACAGAATTATTTAAAACTTGCAACAACATAGTTCTATTTTACAGATTGCAATTTATTCATTTTCCCTTTAAAATACTTTCCTACTGTTTGCATAAATGCCTTATGCAGATACCCGTTAGTAACTACAATACTCTTGCCAAACAAATAATCATTCCCGCCATCAAAATCTGACAACCTGCCTCCTGCTTCTTTCACAATAAGCGCTCCTGCCGAAACATCCCAGGGCTTCAACCCATATTCATAAAACGCTTCAAAACGGCCCATAGCCACATAGCACAAATCCACCGAGGCCGAACCTATCCGGCGCAAGCCCTGTGTAGTATGCATCAATTCTTTGAACAGTTCCATATATTCATTCTGCAAGCCAAAATCATTATATGGAAAGCCCGTTGCAATAAGTGCATCTCCTAATTTTTTTTGAGAAGATACTTTTATTTTCCTCCCATTCACTTTTGCCCCTTTGCCTTTAATAGCTGAAAAACATTCCTTAAAATTAAGTTCGTTCACTACACCTGCAATGGGAGGAAAATAAAAGTATCTTCTCAAAAAAAATTAGGAGATGCACTTATTGCAACGGGCTTTCCATATAATGAT
>Ga0206994_1009_pt1 | contig 42215 bp, 37 predicted proteins | sample Alteio_BWMinCont_4_FD_153485 | JGI IMG/M metagenome (GOLD analysis project Ga0206994, IMG submission 153485) | Enriched cells from forest soil in Barre Woods Harvard Forest LTER site, Petersham, Massachusetts, United States -... | ecosystem: Environmental > Terrestrial > Soil > Temperate forest >...
TAACCTTTTATATAGCCGATGGTGGTGTTGCAGTATGCCCTCATTACAGGTTTCATTTTATATGCACCGTTACCCGTTTGGAGAATGGATTTACCGGCATCAAAATCTATCCAAATATCGTACGCGCCATTTGCTGCAAAAGTTTGGTTGATGTTCAGCTTCACACCGCTTTCCTGCGCCGATGGTGTTGAAAGGGGATAGCTTACTCCACTAACAACCACAGAATTATTATTCCCTAAGATCAATCTTATTTGGTTTATTGTACCAACCGGTAAACTTGCTCTTAGCAAGAGTGTGTCCAGGTTATTTCTGAATTTCAAAATATCATAAATACCGGGTCTGATAGGTGTTAGTATGATCTCATTGCTTCCTGACATAGTCACGCCTATTTGTTGTACATCAAGATACACATGATCATAATTCCCCGGATCGTCAGCGAGGTGCATGCTCACCTGGGCAGTATTACTAGAATTGCTATCGCTCTTTTTGCATGAGTAGGTGGAAGTGATTATTCCCAACATTACCAGCCCCACAATTATTATTTTCTTTTTCATAAAATTTAAAACTTAATAATCATGCCGTTGAATTATTCTTGATGTTAAAAAACTAAATGAAAAGTTTTAGGTTTTTTTAAGGTTTTCATAAAAATGTAATCCCTACATTTGCTACACATGCAAAAAAACGCAGACAGATATTTGTCACTTATAAAGTGTTCATGGCTTGTCCTGACCATTTTTGTGGTAATGCTTTGCGGACCTGTAAAAAGGTTAATTGAATTGCGTTTAGATGGTACAAAAAACTCGTCTTCGGCATTAAGCATCGATAAGAAGTTACATACCGGGTATAGAGAGCGGAAAGAAGTACCCCCCCTTGTACATTATAATATTGCACAACCCTTGCCGGAGACTGCGCTTTCAGTTTTTATTATAGCCTCCATTTTTTCATTTCTGCTGCTGATAAAAAGCGGCAATATAGTTAGGTTGCACATTCCCGTTCTCCAACCTTCCGGAATCCCCCTGTACCTGCATATTAGGAAATTGCAGGTATGATTTTTATTGTTGTTTACCATCAGGTAACAATATTGTGAGTTGGCATATAAATAGCCGATTAGACATCCACATTCTGTAAGCTTACATACGCACATACATGCTACGTCCAAAACCGTTAACAGGGAGTAATTATTTATTGTCTGCTACCTGGGGTAAGAAATACCTGTCTATGGCTGAGGCCGATACAGGCGCTCAGGTTATATGCAGCCAGGTATCCCGGAAGAGGAAATTATCTTTCATATTCTTTCTGCTCTTATCCATATGCATACCTCGTGCGCATGCACAGGAAGGTGCTCAGGCAGCTTCTATGACATTGGATGAATGTATTGACTATGCCCTGGCTCATCAACCGTATATTAACCAGTCACTGATCGGCATATCGATAGCCAAGACAAGCAATGCCATAAACCTGGCAGGTTGGCTGCCACAGGTTACAGGATCGGCCAGTGCCATACATTATTTTCAATTACCTACCAGCCTTGTTGCAGACTCTGCAGGGGTAAGGGCACCTATACCAACACATACGGGTGTGGTAAATACTGTAATCCCTGAATTGTCTGCTACCCAAACACTCTTTAATCCACAACTTTTATATGCTGCAAAGGCTGCAAACCTTTATGTAAAAGAGGCGCGGCAGATAACCGATAGTGCCAAGATATTTACCGTTGCTACCGTATGTAAATCATTTTATAACCTGCTGCTTACCTTGGCGCAAATTAATGTGCTGAAAGAAGATACTGCGCGGCTCGACCGTAATGTATTAGACACACACAACCAGTTTATTGGTGGCATTGTGGATGAAACAGATTATGATGAAGCTGTTATTACATTGAATACCTCTAAAGCGCAGTTGAAGCAACAAATAGAAAATATAGCCCCCCAATACGCAATTCTAAAACAGGCTATGGGTTACCCGTCCAAACAACAGTTTAATGTAATGGTGGACACAGCGCAAATGATGCAGGATATAGCATTTGATACTACCCAGGAAATGGAATTTGACCACCGCATAGAATATCAACAGTTGCAGACTGCAAAAAAGTTGCAGCATGAACTTACCGGTTATTATGGGCTATCCTTCCTGCCAACGGTATCTGCATTCTACAATTACTTTTACGAGTACGAAAGCAATACATCTTCGGGGTTATTCTCAACTGCTTATCCGTATTCCTATATAGGGTTGTCTGTAAATATTCCCTTATTCACCGGTTTTTCAAGAATTGAGAATATACACAAAGCTCGTCTGCAGGAACGGTTGCTGGATTGGAGCCAGGTGAGCCTGAAGGCTGAGATATATACAGAATACACCACTGCGCTGGCTAATTATAAAAGTAACTTATACTCCCTGCAGTTACTGGAAGATAATGAGAAGCGTGCCAGGAATGTATATCGTATTGTATCACTGCAATACAAGGAGGGGATAGTGGCGTATCTGAACATGATAGTTGCAGAATCTAACCTGATAACTGCAGAAGTAGGTTATACAAATGCCCTTTATCAATTACTATCCAGTAAGATAGACCTGGAAAAAGCAATGGGAGATATTCCTTACAATCATTAATGACTAAAAATGAAAGACTTTATGAATAAAGTAGTCTTATGCATGGTGTCGGTAAGTTGCCTGCTTATTTTTTCGTGCAATAAAAAGCAACCACCACCCGCACCTCCAACGCCTGTAAACCTGGATACCGTTACAGCAGAACCGGTAGTTTATTATGACAGGTATCCATCTACCACGCAGGCGTTGAGCCAGGTGAACTTGTTGGCGCAGGTACAGGGCTACCTCACTGGGATATTCTTTAAAGAAGGTACCCATGTGAAAAAAGGGCAGAAACTATATGACATTGACAGCCGCATATACCAGGATAATTATGACCAGGCTGTAGCTAACCTTAAAGTAGCCCAGGGCACATTAACCCAGTCGAAGCAGGATGCCGACCGTTATACCTTTCTGAATGAACAGAAAGCTGTAGCAAAACAATTGTACGACCATGCTATCATTACCTTGCAAAATGCACAGAACTCTGCCAAAGCAGCTGAACAGACTGTAAAGACGGCCAAGACCAACCTGAACTATTCGGTTATTACTGCACCATTTGATGGTACAATAGGTTTTAGTCAGGTGAAACTAGGCGACCTGATGACTGTTGGGCAAACTGTATTGAACACAGTTTCTACAGATAACCCAATGGCTGTAGATTTCCTGATCAATGAAAAACAGCTACCTTATTTTGAAGACTTGCAAAATGGCAAGTACAAAACATTTGATTCTTTGTTTACCCTTTTGCTGCCTAATGGTGCACCATATCCGCATACGGGCAAGATATCTGTGATAGACCGCGCAGTGAATTCACAAACAGGGGCCATAAGGGTAAGACTTGTGTTTGATAATCCTGATTTTTATCTGCGTGCGGGTATGAGCTGCGTGGTGCGTGTACGCAATATAGATAACACACCACAAATACTAATACCTAATAAAGCTGTTGTTGAGCAAATGGGCGAGTTCTTTGTATTTGTAGCAAAAGATACGGTTATGAACAACACCAGCGATACCAGCAGTAAAAAGCATGATGCAGCAAATAGTGAAGATAAGAGCCATGAGCGTCGCGGATTGTTTGCCATTCAACGCAAGGTGGTGCCAGGGGCAACAATAGGAGCCAATGTGATCATAAAAAGCGGGATAGTTGCCGGCGATAAAATAGTTGTAGATGGTGTGCAGTCGCTGCACGATGGTTCGGCTATTACTACCAGCAATAAAGCTGCTGCAGACCAGGCAGGGAAGGGCAATGGCAAGGGAGGGCAACAGACCAATGGCAGCCCGGATAAGAAATAAACTGCCATAAAAGTAAAATGATAAATTCTTGTGTACAGATGATGAACAACCATGATCGCTAATACTTTTATTAAAAGACCGGTTACAGCTATTGTTATATCTATTGTATTGGTGCTCACCGGTACAATATGCATACTGAACCTGCCTATAGACCAATACCCGGATATTACACCACCGGTGGTACAGGTGAATGGACAGTTTACTGGCGCTGATGCACAAACCGTGGAGCAAACCGTAGCCACTCCCATAGAGCAGCAGGTGAATGGTACGCCTGGTATGGAATACATGCAGAGCAACAATACCAACAATGGCCTGATGCAAATGAACGTAACCTTTAAAATAGGTACGGACATAGACATAGCCACACTGGATGTACAAAACCGTGTAAGCATAGCCTCGCCGCTATTACCAGCAGTTGTGAGCCGCCTGGGACTTACCGTGCGTGCGGTGAACCCCAGTATGTTGATGATGGTGGCCATATATGCACCCAAGGGCACACATGACATCACCTTCCTGGATAACTATACCAACATATTTGTACAAGACGCATTATTGCGCGTACCGGGTGTGGGTAGCATCAACAGGTTTACAGATGATTTTAGTATGCGAATCTGGATGAACCCGGAGAAAATGGCTGCCTACAGCTTAACTCCGGCTGATGTGATAACTGCGTTGAATGCGCAAAACGTACAGGTGGCAGCGGGTTCTGCCGGGGTACCTCCGCAGCAGAAAACACAAACCTACGAACTAGGCATATTGGTAAACGGACGCCTGAGCAAAGTGGCCGATTTTGAAAAGGTGGTAGTGAAAACATTGCCTGCAACCGGTGATCTTGTGTATCTTAAAGATGTGGCTCGTGTAGAACTTGGAAAGTTCACGTTTTCAAGCAACTCTTTTGTAGATGGTAAGAGGGCATCTTACCTGCAAATATACCAGGCACCCGGTAGTAATGCATTGGAGACGGCAAATGGGGTATATGCTGCACTAGCCAATTTGAAAAAATCATTTCCTTCCGATGTTGATTGCAGTGTACCGTTTGAATCGGTTACCGTGGTTAAGGTGTCAATGAGCGATGTGGTGCATACCTTGTTGCTTACGTTGGGTCTGGTGGCCATTGTGGTTTATCTGTTTCTGCAAAATTTCAGGTCAACATTAATACCTGTGTTGGCAATACCGGTTTCTATACTGGGTACATTCATATTTTTTATTCCGTTGGGTTTTACCATCAATACGCTTACCATGTTTGGTTTTGTACTGGCCATTGGTATAGTGGTAGATGATGCCATAATAGTGGTGGAGGCAGTGCAGCATTATATTGATGAACAAGGTATGAGCGCCAAGGAGGCAACTTACCATGCTATGAAAGATATATCTGCGCCTGTAATTGCTATCGCGCTTATCCTTGCAGCGGTGTTTGTTCCGGTTGGCTTTATACCGGGCATTGTAGGTCGTCTGTATCAGCAATTCGCTATTACCATTGCTATATCGGTAATTTTGTCGGCTTTCATTGCATTGTCACTTACTCCTGCACTCTGTTCGTTATTACTGAAACCCACACCTAAGGGGAACGAGAAGAAACTGAACTGGTTGGACCGTCAGTTTGAACGCTTCAACAAATGGTTTGATAAAATAACTGAGCGCTATTCAGAAGGTGTAAAGAAAAGTATCAAAGCATCGCGGCTCGTTATTGTTTTGCTGGTTTGTATCTGTGTTGCAACAGCCTTGTTATTTAAAAATAAACCTACAGGATTTATTCCATCTGAAGATGATGGTAATCTCTACGTTACCTTTCAGTTACCTCCTGCCTCATCTACAGCAGCATCGGTTGCCGTGATGACGAGACTCATGCAGGTAGTAGCTTCAACACCGGGTGTGGCGCACTATGCAGCGCTGTCTGGTCTTAATGTGATCACCAATGCAACCAACTCAAACTGCGGTACCATTTATTGCCAGCTTAGCCCCTGGGATGAACGGGGCAAAACAAGTGAGCAGGTGCCCGGCATAATAGGTGTATTACAAAAACGCATAGCAGAAGCGGGTATCAAAGATGCCAGTGTACAGGTCATACAACCTTCGCCAATACCAGGTGTGGGTTCTACGGTAGGGTTCAGTTTCCAGATAGAACAACGCAATACCAATGACGATCTGCATGCGTTTGAAAAAGTGGTGAACAACTTTGTAACAGAGGCTAATAAGAATCCGGCCATTTCGAAAGCATTTACATACTATACGGCCCATACCCCCAATATGAATCTTACAGTGGATAGGGATAAATGTGAAAAGCTGGGTGTAAATATTGCTGATGTATTCACTACCATACAGGCATACATGGGAAGCCTGTATATTAATGACTTTACTACTTATAACCGCACCTTTCATGTGGTGATACAGGCCGATACACTCTACCGTGCATTGGTAAGCGACATGAATAAATATTATGTGCGCAACCAGGCTGGCGAAATGTTGCCATTGGGTACGTTGATCAGTTATGTACCTATTGAAACCGCTCCTCTTATATCTCACTTTAATATATTCCGCTCGGCGGAGGTGGACGGCGCGTCTGGCGATGGATACAGCAGCACCCAGACTTTGGATGAACTGAAAAAGATCGCTGATAAAACATTACCGCAAGGCTATGAGTACGAATACTCGGGCTTAAGCTATGAGGAGATAAAGGCAGGTTCTACTACCGTCTATATATTTATCTTCTCGCTCACGTTTGTGTTTCTGTTCCTGGCGGCATTGTACGAGAGCTGGTCGGTTCCTTTTTCAGTATTGCTGGCTGTGCCTATTGGTGCTTTTGGTGCTATCCTTATGTTGGTGTTCCTGCCACATATATCCAACAACGTTTATGCGCAGATAGGGCTCATTACGTTAATAGGGCTTGCGGCAAAAAATGCCATTCTTATTGTGGAATTTGCTAAGGTGCGTGTTGACCGTGGTGAAGATCTGCTAGGCTCTACCATAGAAGCGGTTAAATTACGTTTGCGCCCTATTATAATGACGTCACTTGCCTTTATACTGGGCGTAATGCCATTAGTATTTGCAACAGGGGCAGGGGCTATGGCGCGGCGTACTATAGGCTTTACCGTATTGGGTGGCATGCTGGCAGCATCAACGTTAGCTATTTTTATAGTACCTGTACTTTTTGTGGTGATTACCCGTGTGTCTTACGGCAAAAAGAAGTTGGAATACCTGATGGCACATCATGATCAGTTAATGGAAAAGGCCAAAAAGGTGGAGGAACAGGATATTGACCCTGAATTGGAATATGAAATACAGAAATCGCGTGAGCTAAGTAAACCAGACCAGGGATGATAGCGAACACATTTATCAAAAGGCCTGTAACTGCAATTGTCATATCCATCGTATTGATGATATCGGGAGCGATATGCATTAACAATCTTGCTGTTGACCAATATCCTAATATATCGCCACCTGCAGTGTCTGTATCAGGACAATATACCGGGGCTGATGCCGAGACTGTGGAGCAAACGGTAGCCACGCCTATAGAAGAACAGGTAAATGGTACCCCTGGCATGGAATACATGACAAGTACCAATACCAACACAGGCGGCATGAATATAAACGTGACCTTCAACATAGGTACTAATGTGCATATTGCCGCGCTTAACGTACAGAATAGGGTGGGTATTGCTGCACCTTTATTACCCTCGGTAGTCAGTCGCCTGGGCCTTACGGTGCGTGCACGTAACCCAAGCATGCTGCTTATGGTTGCCATATACTCTCCAAAGGGCACCCATAACATAACCTTCCTGGATAACTATACTAACATCTTTATTGAAGATGCTATACTGCGTGTGCCTGGAGTAGGGGATGTAACAACACGTACTGATCCTTTCAGTATGCGCATTTGGATGGATCCTGAAAAAATGGCCAGCCATAGCTTGACTCCTTCTGATGTAATTGCTGCCCTGAATGCACAAAATGTGCAGGTGGCAGCGGGTTCAGCGGGTGCACCGCCACAACATGGGGACCAGTCTTATGAATTAGGCATACTTGTGAACGGGATGCTGAAAAAGCCGGAAGATTTTCAACAAGTGGTCGTAAAAACAATACCGGCAACCGGTGAGCTTGTTTATCTTAAAGATGTGGCTCGCGTAGAGCTGGGTAAATTCACTTTTTCCAGCAATTCATTTGTAGATGGTAAGCGTGCATCTTACCTGCAGATATTTCAGGCCCCCGGTAGTAATGCGTTGGAGACGGCTAATAATATATATGCCGCTCTTGAACAATTAAAAAAATCTTTCCCGTCTGATGTTGATTATACAGTGCCTTTTGAATCTATCACGATCATAAAGGTTTCTATGCACGAGGTAATAGATACTTTGCTAAAGGCGCTTGCGCTCGTGGCTATAGTTGTATTCCTTTTCCTGCAAAACCTGCGGTCCACTATCATCCCCATCCTTGCCATACCGGTCTCCATCCTGGGTACTTTCATCTTTTTCATACCACTGGGATTTACCATCAATACCCTTACCATGTTTGGCTTTGTACTGGCCATAGGTATAGTAGTAGATGATGCTATTATAGTAGTGGAGGCTGTACAGCACTACATTGATGAGCATAATATGAGTGCGAAGGAAGCTACATACAATGCTATGAAAGATATATCGGCACCTGTGGTTGCTATAGCGCTGATATTGGCTGCGGTGTTTGTGCCTGTAGGTTTTATACCCGGTATAGTAGGCCGTTTGTATCAGCAGTTTGCCATTACAATAGCCATCTCTGTTATGCTATCTGCTTTTATTGCATTGTCACTTACGCCGGCATTGTGTACCCTTCTTTTAAAGCCAACAAAAAAAGAAGAGAAACCCAATATTATAGCACGCTTTTTTGGTGCGTTCAATCGCTGGTTCGATCGGTTTACTAACAGTTACAGTAACGGTGTAAAACGCAGCATTAAGGGCGCAAGATATATTGTTATATTGCTGGTATGCATTTGTGTGGCTACAGTAGTCATGTTTAAAAGTAAACCTTCAGGATTCATTCCTTCTGAAGATGAGGGACGTTTATTCATTACTTACCAGTTGCCGGAAGCCTCTTCAGTAACCCAGTCGGTAGCAGTTATTACTAAACTAATGGGTATTGTAGGCAATACGCCTGGAGTATTACACTATGCTGCCTTATCGGGCTTAAACATATTGAACGGAGGTTCTAACTCCAATAACGGTACCATCTTTGTCACGCTTAAACCTTGGGAGCAACGTACAGAGCCTGGAGAAAGGGTGCCGGGTATTATGAATGTGATCAAAAAACGTATTGCCGATGCCGGGATAAAGAATGCAAATATTGTGGTCATCCCACCACCGCCAATACGTGGCATAGGGCAAGCTGCAGGGTTTAGTATGCAGATAGAGCAGGGCAACACCAGCGATGATGTACATGCTTTTGAAAAAGTAGTGAAGAAATTTGTTGCTGAAGCGCATAAGAACCCCGCCATATCTACGGCATTTAGTTATTATTCAGCCCATACGCCAAGCTATGACGTGACTGTGGATCGTGAAAAGTGCCAGAAGCTGGGTGTCAATATATCAGATGTCTTCACCACTATGCAAGCCTACATGGGCAGCCTGTTCGTGAACAATCTTACCCTGTATAACCGAACCTTCCACGTGGTTGTACAGGCCGATACAACATTCCGTGCCTTGATATCTGACCTGGATAAATATTACGTACGCAACCAGGCTGGTGCTATGTTGCCGTTAAGTACACTTATAACATACAAGCCAACGGTTGCGGCACCGCTTATTACTCACTTTAATATCTTCCGTTCTGCTGAAGTCGATGGCTCTACGCCACCGGGTTATAGTACAGGTCAGGGTATAGATGCATTGAAAGAAACAGCACAGAAGTTCCTGCCACAAGGATATACTTATGAGTTCTCGGGCCTCAGCTACGAGGAGTTAAAGGCGGGCTCAACCACCGTTTACATCTTCATTTTCTCTATCGTATTTGTGTTCTTATTTCTTGCCGCACTGTACGAGAGCTGGTCCGTGCCATTGTCTGTAATGCTGGCAGTGCCCATAAGTGCATTTGGGGCTATACTTATGCTCATATGCATACCACCACTTACAAATAATGTGTATGCGCAGATAGGACTCATTACACTTATTGGTTTATCGGCCAAGAACGCTATACTTATTGTGGAGTTTGCCAAGGTGCGTGTTGACCGTGGTGAGGAACTTATAGCATCTACATTAGAAGCGGTGAAATTGCGTTTGCGGCCCATCATTATGACATCGCTTGCATTCATACTCGGGGTTATGCCGTTGGTGTTTGCAAGTGGTGCTGGCGCTGTAGCCCGTAAAACAATAGGGTTTACCGTATTGGGTGGTATGCTGGCTGCATCCAGTCTGGCTATATTTATTGTACCTGTGCTCTTTGTAGTGATCACAAAAGTGTCTTATGGCAAAAAAGAGCTGGCTTATTTGCAGGCTCATCACGATGACCTGATGGAAAAAGCTAAGAAAGCAGAGCAGCAGAATATTGATCCTGAGCTGGAATATGAGATAGCCCAGGAGCATGAGGAACAAAAAACTAAAGAAGGTGGTGATAAGAAAAGTGAGTAAGCACTGGGTTGTATGGTCTGCAATATTTATGCTTGTCTTATCGTTGCCCCATTCTTATGCTAAAAAAATGCCGCGTATATGGGCTGTTGAATAACTAAAGGCCTTCAAATAAACTCAATTGTCCCGGCTTGTCTTTCTTCCCTTTTGGCTCTGCAATGTCAAAATTGGATAATGATATTCCCAGTAGCCTGATACGCACGTTTTCAATGCCGCTGGTTGACAGTAGTATTTTTGCGGTTGATGATAAGGTTTCTATGTCACCAACAAGGTAGGGAAACGATTGACTTCGAGTAATGATCTTAAAGTCATGGTACTTGATCTTTACTGTAATGGTGCGGCCCATTAGCTCATACCTTTGCAAACGGTCATATACTGTTTTAGCTATTTTATCCAGCTCGGCATTCATCTCATCAATCGTGGTAAGGTCTTCTGCAAAGGTATCTTCGGCTCCCAGCGATTTTGTTTCTCGGTAAGGTTGTACTTCCCGGTCGTCAATACCACGTACAATGTTGTAATAGAACCTGCCCGATTTACCGAAACGATCCATCATATCTTCCAGCGTCAGTTTTTTTAGGTCTGCGCCATGATGCAATCCCATTGCTTTCATCTTCTCAGCGGTAACTTTGCCCACCCCATGAAACTTTTCCACGGGCAGTGTTTCCATGAAATGCTCAATATTAGATGGGCCAATGAAGGTGAGGCCATCAGGCTTGTTCATATCCGAAGCTATTTTGGCTACAAACTTATTGATGGACACTCCGGCTGAAGCAGTGAGTTTGAGCTCGTCTCTTATTGCTTGTCTGATCTGTTTGGCAATTTCCATGGCAGATCTTATCTGCAATTTATCTTCCGTTACATCAAGGTATGCTTCGTCCAGCGATAGTGGTTCTATGAGGTCGGTGTAGCGACCAAATATTTCGCGTATCTGTGTGGAAACTTCTTTATACGCAGCAAATCGTGGCCTGATGAAAATAACATGCGGGCATAATCGCAGGGCAGTTTTAGACGGCATTGCCGACCTGATGCCATACTTCCGTGCTTCATAGCTTGCAGTAGCTACCACACCGCCCCGTCCTTCAGGTGAGCCACCCACAACAATAGCTTTGCCTGCCAGTTCAGGGTTATCCCGCTGCTCTACAGATGCGTAGAATGCATCCATGTCAATATGTATGATCTTACGTTGACCGGGCATAATTTGCGCAGGATACATAGGGTATTTCTGCTACGTAAAAATACAATATAGTAGCGATGCGTTTGGTCCCAGTATAAATAAATAGGTGCCAGATGTTTTCCATCTGGCACCTATTTGAGAAATGAGATCTATATTATTTTCTTTCCCCGCATAGCATCTTTCAGCGCAGCATCCATTACACGTTCAGCATACGGGCGGCTTATATCGTTCAGCATTTCCGTTTCTTTTTGTATCCTGTCTTTGTCTTTTGCATCTATAGCCTCACGCAATGCTTTCATGCGGTCTTCCGTCACTATTATCTCATCCTCATCCAGCAGGGTTACATGCTTGTGCAGGAATTTCTCAGTGGTTTCCAGCATTTGTTGTGCCTCTGTAGTAGCTTCTACAAGGGCGCGTACTTTTATGTCTTCCTTAGCATTGGTCAGGGAGTCCATCAGCATTTGCTCCACTGCTTCGTCGGTAAGGCCATATTGGGGTTTCACATCTATACTCTGCTGCACGCCGCTACGCAGTTCCACCGCGCTTACTTTTAGTATGCCATCTGCATCTATCAAAAAGGTTACCTCTATCTTGGGCAGACCAGCAGGCATACCGGGTATTCCGGTCAGATTAAATTCTGCCAGCTTGCGGTTGTCCTGCACGAGGTCGCGTTCGCCCTGGAAGACAGATATACGCATACCGCTTTGCCCGTCTTTTTGTGTGGTATATTGGCGGCTTGCCTTGTTGGGTATCTTAGAGTTACGTGGTATTAGTACATCCATCAATCCCCCCATGGTTTCTATGCCCAGCGATAGTGGCGTTACATCCAGTAGCAGCATAGCTGTATTGTTACCGGCCAGTATATCGGCCTGCACTGCAGCGCCCAGTGCTACAACTTCATCGGGGTTCAGATCATCATACAATGCACGGCCGAAGAAGCCACTCACCTGCTCCTTCACCAATGGTACGCGGGTACTACCACCCACCATTACCACTGCGTCTATGTCTGTTATCTTCAACCCGGCATCACGAAGTGCATTTCTGCAACTCGTGATAGTACGTTCCACAAGTGGCGCGATCAGCGTATTAAATTCTGATCGTGATATGCCAATTTTTTTGTGATCTACTATACCTTCAAAAAAATCGTGTTTAGACAAATGCACTTTAGCTTCTTCAGCCAACACACGAAGCTGTTGCGTAAGTTTTTTATTCCTCGCAAGTTCATCATTGTTTAGTTCCAGTACATTGGTCCAGTGTTGTGCAAGTGCCCTGTCCATGTCATCGCCACCCAGGTAGGTATCGCCGTTGGTAGCCAGCACCTCAAATATGCCATTGGTGATTCTGAGAATAGACACATCAAATGTCCCTCCTCCAAGATCATACACCGCTATTGTCTTTTCTTCCTCGGGGTTTACGCCAAGCCCATAAGCCAGACTTGCCGCCGTAGGTTCATTTACAATACGTAACACATCTAGTCCTGCTAACCTGCCTGCATCGCGCGTTGCCTGCCTTTGGGCATCGTTAAAATATGCAGGTACGGTTATTACTGCCTTATTTACTGGCGTTTTTAATATATGTTCCGCCCGGTGCTTTAACTCCTTTAATATATAGGCCGATAATTCTATTGGCGAATAAAATTTATCACCCACCTGCACCTTTACAAGTGCGTCTGTACCATCGTCTATTACCTTATAGGCAAAAAATCCTGCATCCTTACTTACATCGTTATAAGCCTTACCCATCAATCGTTTTGCCGAGTATATGGTACGTTCAGGTTCTGCTATTAGCAATGCCTTTGCCCGGTTGCCTACGGTAATATTACCATCCTGGTCAAAATGCACTATAGATGGTACCAGTGTCAGCCCGTCTATTTCTCTCAGGGCCAGTGGCATTTTGGTATCCTGGCGTACTATGGCTATAAGACTGTTGGTTGTACCCAAGTCTATACCAACTATTGTTTCCTCCTGTTGTAAGCTGCCTGTGGCTATATTAATGGCTACTTTGCCCATACTTTTTTATATTATAGGCTGCAAAGGTACTACAAGTGCTTTTGAATGTTATTGCTAAGTGAAGACAAGGCATAGTAATAAGCATTTGTCTATTTTAGCATCAGTTTTTTAAATGATGTATATGCAAAATGGTTCAAGACTGCTGCTCATCTGTATTTTTTTATTGGTATTGCAGGCATGCACAACCACTGATAAAAAGGCTGCTATGGCGCTTAGTAAAACAATTACTACTATTAATGATACTGTTTTCTATATAGGTAAGATATGGGGCGAAAACGTAGGACAGGCGGTGGTAACAAAGGATTATACAGTAGTGGCTGCTGCCAGGGTGAGACAATTAAATTATTTGGATGGTTCCTTGCAAACGGTTGCCAACATGCATGATGTAGGCGGTTCTGAAGACCTGCGCAATCATGAACTAGATTTTTTAAAATTTGAAAAGCAAATGTTTACCAATGTGGCTGCCATAGAACGGTTTAATGCAACTACCAGCGATGAAGAGGTACTGAAATCTCTTAGCGACCTGAAATTGGTATCCAAACGCGAGACGGATATGCTCACTAATATTCAGATATTGCAGAATGCCTATGTAGCGCGGAATGGCCTTGTATTAGATTCTGTGAAAAAATGATCTACATATCTTAACTTTTTTCTCCCATACTGCTATACGCATCCCCGCCTATCTTGCCTTATCTTTGCACATATGCATTATTTGTCGGCCGAGAATATCAGTAAATCATTTGGAATTAAACCCTTATTTAATAATATTTCATTTCATATTAGTGAAGGAGATAAGATATCTCTTGTTGCACGTAACGGTAGTGGTAAATCTACCCTCTTGAAAATACTGGCGGGATTTGATAAACCTGATTCCGGCACTCTTTGGGTACACAAAGATGTAACTGTTGCATTATTTGAGCAGGAGCCGAAATTTCAGGAAGAACTTTCTGTACTTGATAATATATTCCATTATAAACATCCCGTAGCCGAAGCACTGCGCAGGTACGAGCATGTGTTGAATATGCCCGAACATGATCCGCAGGAATTGTCAGATGCTTTAGGGGCGATAGACGACCTGAACGCATGGGATTTTGAAGCCAAAGTAAAGCAGATACTCGGCAAGCTGAATATACATATGCTGGAACAACCGGTGAAAACGCTTTCGGGTGGGCAACGTAAGCGCGTAGCGCTTGCACAAACTCTTATAGACATAGGGTTTGAACATAAGCATGTATTGCTGATAATGGATGAACCTACCAACCATCTGGATGTGGAAATGGTGGAGTGGCTCGAAAATTACCTGAACCAGCAAAAAGTAACGTTGTTAATGGTAACCCACGATCGCTATTTTTTGGATGCTATATGCGAAGAAATTTGGGAAATAGACGGCAGCAACATGTACACCTATAAAGGTAACTACGAAACCTATCTGGAAAAGAAGGCTGCAAGAATTGAAAACTCTCAGGCTAATATAGACAAGGCTAAGAATGAATACCGCAAGGAGCTAGAATGGATGCGTAAGCAACCCAAGGCCCGTACTACCAAAGCTCAAAGCCGTATAGATAATTTTTACGAGATAGAGGGTAAGGCTAAGCAGAAGATAGAAGATAACCAGGTGCAGCTGCAAATGAAAATGAACCGCCTGGGCGGGAAAATAGCTGAACTGAAAAAAGTATATAAAAGTTTTGGTGATAAAACTATTCTCCGTGGGTTCGACTATACATTTAAGAAAGGGGAGCGTATTGGTGTAGTGGGTAAGAACGGTGCTGGTAAATCTACCTTTTTGCAAATGCTGCAAGGTCTTGAACCTGCCGATAGTGGTAAGATAAATATTGGGGAAACAGTCATTTTCGGCAATTTCTCCCAGCAGGGTTTAGAGATCAAGGACGATATGCGCCTGATAGAATATGTAAAGAACATTGCCGAAAGCTTCCCGCTGGCTGGTGGTGGTTCTATTACTGCATCGCAATTCCTGGCATTGTTCCTGTTCCCGCCAGATCAGCAATACACCTATCTTTCAAAACTGAGTGGTGGAGAAAAGAAGCGCTTGCAATTATTATCAGTGCTCTTCCGCAATCCTAACTTCCTGATACTGGATGAACCTACAAATGATCTTGACCTGCCAACACTTTCTGTTCTGGAAAACTTCCTGAACGAGTTTCAGGGCTGCTTGCTGGTGGTATCGCACGATCGTTATTTTATGGATAGGCTGGTAGATCATCTCTTTGTGTTTGAAGGCGATGGTGTGGTGCGCGATTTCCCTGGCAACTATACCTTGTACCGATTGACACAGCGTGGTAAGGACAAAGAAGTAAAAGGACAGGAGATAAGCGGAAGCATTGCAGAAGCTGCACCTGCCAATAATATAAAAGAAAAGCGAAAACTCTCTTTTAAGGAAAAAACAGAGTATGAGACGCTGGAAAAAGAAATTGCAAAACTGGAAGCGGAGAAAGTGACGATAACGGAAAAGATGAGTGATGCTTCTTTGTCTTATGATGAACTGCAAAAAATGGGCACAAGGCTTATTGAGATTAGTAACCTTACTGAAGAAAAAGAAATGCGTTGGCTGGAGCTTAGCGAATTGGTAGGATCATAATATGCTGCATATGCGTACTGTAAAAATAATTTTGTTTGTTCTGCTGGCTATCGTCTTTCCTGCAGTAGTATTGAAGGCACAAACGGCCGATGAAATACTGGAGAAACATATTGCTGCAATAGGCGGTCGCGATAACTGGAATAAGATACACTCCATATCTATGTCTGGCACACTGTCAGCTGGTGGGCAGGTGGCAGACTTTAGCACTACGGTTGTAGATGGCAAAGCATTTCGCCAGGACTTTACCATGATGGGCGTTACTGGGTATAAAATTATAACACCCACAGCAGGCTGGATGTTTATGCCAGGCGCTGGGGACGAGCAGACCCGACAGCTGAGCAAGGAAGAGATTTACGATGCACAGCCCCAGTTGAGTGTAAAAGGCAACCTCATAGATTATAAGAGCCGTGGGGCCAACGTAGAGTACCTGGGCAAAGAAAAAACAGAGGGGCAGGATTGCTACCGGCTGAAGATAACTGAAAAAAACGGCCGGGAAGAACGCCTGTATATAAGCACTGATAATTACTACCTGGTGAGCGCCCTCACGCATGTGATGGTTAATGGGCACGAAATAGATGTAGCGACTGTGTATAGGGGTTATGAGAAACAGCCAGAAGGTGTGCTGATAGCAACCATTGTAAACACCCAGGGCAGCAGTATTAACTTTACCCGGATAGACATCAATAAACCGGTTGATGAAAGTATTTTTAAGCCGGTTAAGAAATGATTTTGGCGCTCCGGTAGAGAAAATATGATCACGTGCATTTATTTTATCAATAAGCCACTTCAACTGTGGCTTTATAGGTTGCAGGGTTGGTTATATTATGTATCATAAAGTGCGCCACATCGGCTCGTGATATTTTAAGGCAGTTCTTTAAAAAACTATTAATGGCAACTCGGTACTTACCCGTGGCAGGTTTGTCTATGAGGCGGGGTGGCCGTACAATGGTCCAGTTAATATTACTTTCTTTAATGAGTCTTTCCATTATGCGCTGATCAGCATATCCATGTCCGAACAGCCGTTGTACAATATATTTTGTAGCCAGCTTAACTATAAAAGGTTGTACCGGGCTTATTTCAATTGCCGATGCAGAAATGAAGAAAGCGCGGTTTGCACCCATATCTTTCATAGTCATCAGGAGGTTTGCATTACCTGCAGAATATAAAGTTGTAGGCTTATCCATCTGTTCTCCTATTGCTGATATTACAGCATCTTTACCAGCCAGGTATTGTTTAAAAGTTTCGGGGCGCCATATATCGCCCGTTACTACTTGCAGGTTAGGGTGGGTAAGAGCAAGCTTTGCGGCACTACGTACCATAGCTGTTACTTTGTGGCCGGCCTTAAGGGCCATCAATACGGTCTGCCTGCCTATACCACCGTTTGCACCAATAATCAATATATTCAAAGGCGTTTGTTCGTTTTTCATCTGGATTGTATTTTAACGAGGTTACTTTTTATATAGTTTTACGAAGAGGTGTACTATACATAAATGCACAATGGGCGGTACATGCATTACCAGCCATAGCTCACGTACCATGGCTGTTATGGCTGCCTGCAGCTTATTTGCGCAGGCGGTATACATAGCTTTCCAGTTTGTGTATTTCAGCATCACTCAGCTTGCCTTTAAATGCAGGCATGCCACCCTGCCCGTTTCGTATCCTGTCAGTTATGGCAATACTGTCCAGCTGGCTTGTCTTCAGGTTAGCGGCATTGCCAATACCGGCTGTGCCATCGCTGCCATGGCAGGTAGCGCATTTCGCCTCAAACAAAATCTTCCCTGTATCCATAACTATGGAGCGGTGGTTTTGCGCTTCCATATAGGCAACCGGTGGCGGTGTATTGTTGGTGCAGGCAACCATTATGACGATCGGGATTGCTATGATCAGATATTTCATTATGCCTGGCTTTAGTTGAATTTGAACACACTAAGTATGTAAATGATAAAGAATAAAGCCATTTGCGAGATATGGAACACATTCAGGTTACGCTTTAGCCGTTGTGCTTGTACACTGTCATTGGTATGACTTGCCAGGAATTTTCGGAGCTTTACACCTTGCCTCATTCCCATAATCAGGCCGTTAATAATAACCAGTATTACCAGCGCAAACTTTATCCTGAACCATAATTGCTCGCCAAACACTCCGTTGGTAATGCCCATCATGGTAATGCCCGATAATATGAGCAGCAGGATACCAATGCTGAATAGCTTAGAGAACTTTGAAATGGCTTGTTGGATAGTAACAGCCCCCAGGTTATCTAATGCATATGCTTTCCAGAATTGCTTAAAAGCTATGTATGCAGTTACCGTTGCACCAGCCATCAGGGTAAGTCCTATTATATGTGTGACCAGTGCCAGATGATAAATTGATTGCGTATCCATTTTGGTAGTGTTTACTTCGTTAACGTAGTTTGTATGGCAAATGTAATACGTTTGCGAATTAAAATACAATAACGGAGTAAATATTTTATTTTTGCTACGATACCGAAGTAAATGAGATGAACCAGACTGTAGTTTTAGTAAATGAATGGGCTGAATTTGAAGCCACTCACCCAGGCGCAAATATTGACGATTTTTGCAGGCACAGGGTCATTAGTCTTAGCCAGAAGGCGCAAAAGATGAACGGCCCGCTGACCGGTGGGGTAGTGCCGCACATAAGTGCTGGCTTGCTGTTGAAGTTGATTGGCCGGATACATAAGCTGCAAATAGGCTACCAGAACAGCGCACTGGAAGGGACCGGGCTTAACCAGATAGAAGAATTTGGCATCCTGGTTACCATAAGAAAAGAAAAGAATCCTCGTAAAACAGATGTCATCTTTGCCAACTTGTTCGAACTATCGAGCGGATCGGATATGCTGAAGCGGCTGGAAAAACGAAACCTTATCAGGGAATACCCGGACAAAGACGATAAACGATCTAAACGGATAGAACTAACAGCTGAAGGTGAAAAAGCCATAGAGCTAGGTATCCCTCAGGTGGAAAAAGTTGCACAACTAATGGTCAACGATCTTACCGAGGATGACAGGCAACTATGCATACAACTGCTTAAAGGCATTGAAATAAAATTCTCAGCTCTGTGGCAGCAACATAAAGGCAAATCGTTTGATGAGGTGTTTGAAGAGGTAGTAGGTGGAGCATAGGTGTTGAGATTAATTTAGAAAACAAAACACACCCATCTGGACGCTAGTACATGGGTAACCATGCTACTGTAGTGTAGGGTAATATTTTTTTGATCTCTACTTCACCCAACAAATATTACTTCTTACTCAGCCACCCATTTCTTGGCCTCGTCTAGTTCGCTAAGGGTAAAAGCGCGTACTTCACCCGGCATAACGGTACCAAATACCTGGGTGAATTTATTTACATATTTCTGGTCACTTACTATGGCTATTTTCTTCCATTGCAGCAGGTGTTCGAGTCCTACTTTTATGTCATCGTACCATGCCCCGGTACTTATATTACTTACATCAGAATCCAGCACAAAGAGGTAGCGGAGGCTGCCGGTGCTATCAGCAAGCATGTCCACTGCGGGCAACAATGAGCTGTCATATTCGTTCTTGGTTATCTTACCGGTTCCCCTGAAGCCGACTACGTTTGCCGGCAAGTCTTGTATTTGTTCTATCATAAAAAGCTTTGGAATAAGACCTCATTAAATTCATGCCATAAGTTGGCATAATTTTGAAACTTTTGCCGACGATTTTTGTTTTTTACCGTAGGTTTACATTCCATTTAAACCGCCTATGCGGTTGGCAGTAAATATATTTTTATATGAAGATATTAGTTTGTATCAGCCAGGTACCTGACACTACTACCAAGATCGCCTTTAGCGATAACAACACACACTTTAATACTCAGGGTGTAACTTTCATTATTAACCCATACGATGAATGGTATGCACTGGTGCGTGCACTTGAATTAAAAGAAAGCGGTGTAGCCACTGCGGTGCACCTGGTTACTGTTGGTAAGGCCGATACAGAACCTGTGATACGCAAAGCGCTTGCCCTGGGTGGTGAAGAGGCTATACGTATAGATGCCGACAGCAGCGATACTTACATGGTAGCTGCACAAATAGCCGAATATGCACGTACTGAAAAGTATGATCTTGTATTGTGTGGTAAAGAAAGTATAGACTATAACAATGGCGCTGTAGGCGCCATGCTGGCTCAATTGCTGGATGTGAACTACATAGGCTTTGCTACTAAAATAGATGTTGCCGGTACAGAAGTTACCGTGAACAGGGAAATAGAAGGTGGTGAAGAAACAAACGTGTGCAGCCTGCCATTGGTTATTAGTTGCCAGAAGGGCGTTGCTGAAGCACGCATACCAAACATGCGTGGTATTATGGCTGCACGTACCAAACCACTAAAAGTGGTTCCAGCTGCCGCTATAAGTGCACTTACCACTGTGGTGAGCTACGAGTTGCCACCGGCTAAAACAGGCGTAAAAATGATAGATGCCGAAAATATGGACGAGCTGGTAAGCCTGCTGCACTCTAACGCTAAAGTTATCTAAACCAATCTTTTAACTATTATTAATACTCCAGTATATGTCTGTAATTGTTTTAGCCGAACATGCACAAGGAATTTTTAAGAAGAAAACATTTGAAGCGCTGCAGTATGCTGCTAAAATAGCAAAAGACCTGGGCACTACCGTTACTGCAATAGCTGCAGGCAATGTGGCCGATAGCGAAATGCAGGGCCTGGGCGCCTATGGCGCACAAAAGGTATTGCACATAGCTGATGCCCGCCTGAACGATTTTAATGCTCGTGCCTATACCAAGGCCATAATAAGTGCAGTACAAAAAGAAAGCGCCAAAGTAATAGTAGGCCTGCACGATGTGCCGGGCAAATCGGTAATACCACAAGTAGCTGCAGGGCTTAAAGCTGGCCTTGTATCAGGTGCTATTGCATACCCTGATACCAGCAATGGTTTTGTGGTACGTACTTCAGTGTTCAGCGGTAAGGCATTTGCTAATGTGAGTATTACCAGCGATATTAAGGTGATCACTGTAATGCCTAATACTTATCCTGTAGTGAAAGGCGAAGGCAGCGCAACCGTAGAACAGTTCCAGGTAGCGTTTGACGATAGGGATTTTAGCATACAGGTAAAAGCGGTGAATAAGGTAACAGGCACTGTGCCTTTATCAGAAGCAGAGTTGGTAGTTTCTGGCGGACGCGGTATGAAAGGACCTGAAAACTGGTATGTGCTGGAAGACTTGGCAAAAGAACTGGGTGCATCACTGGCATGCTCCCGCCCGGTTGCCGATGCACACTGGCGCCCGCACTACGAGCACGTAGGTCAGACAGGTGGTACTATTCGTCCTAACCTGTACATCGCGGTTGGCATCAGCGGCGCTATACAGCACCTTGCAGGTGTTAATGGCAGCAAGACTATTGTCGTTATCAATAAAGATCCTGAAGCGCCTTTCTTTAAGGCTGCAGACTATGGTGTAATAGGCGATGCTATGGAAGTGGTACCACGCTTGACTGCCGCAGTAAAAAAGTTTAAAGAAAATAATTAGAATAAGATCCGGTGGCAATATATCATACCGCCCTGCATGAATATAATAAAAAGTAGCCCCGGCCTTTAGACCGGGGCTACTTTTTGAGTTGCCTATCGAAACCAGCAACACCCAATGATTTGCTCATTTTAAAGGATGCAATTGCAATATAGTATTTTTATATGCGCATGCTCCATAAGCTTACTTATCTTTAGTGCCTTATTTTTATAGATGATCACTGTAATATCTGCCACAAACAGGTCAGAGAGTATGACCTTAAAAGTGGCCCAATTATATACCCGCTTACTTTCAGAGCAGGCTACAGATGTCCAATTGCTATCGCTGGAACAACAAGATATTTGGGAGCGTGGCCCGGGGTTTATTGCACTGGAAAATAAATACCTGATACCGGCAGATAAATTTGTGTTCATAATGCCCGAATATAATGGCAGCTTCCCGGGCGTGCTGAAGCTATTGCTGGATAATAGCGATATAAAGAAATGCTGGTGGCACAAAAAGGTGATGCTCACCGGGGTGGCAGATGGCCGAGGGGGCAACCTGCGGGGCTTGGAGCACATGACCAACATATTGCACTACCTGAAGATGCATGTGTTTTATAACAAGATACCCCTCAGCCGCATAAATGAAGAAATGGACGAGGCCGGGCAACTACTGAAGCCTGCTACCGTTGAGGCGATAAATGAACAAGTGAACGAATTTTTAAGCTACTAAGAGATAGATTATGCTGCGTCTGGTTATTATCCTGGCTATTATAGCCATTGCTGAATATTATAGTTACGTGGCTGTACGTGCAGCCGTGCAGTCGTTACCAACAGGCTTGCGTGTAGGCACAATGGCCCTTTACATTTTGCTCAGCCTTTCTGCCTGGGCGGGTATAGCCTTTTTTCGTACCATCAACTGGGCAAACGTACCGCATCTGCTGCGCAATATCTATATAGCGTTTGTTATTGGCTTTATCGTGGGTAAAATATTGATACTCATTATTATGCTTGTTGACGACCTGCGCAGGGGAGGTGTATGGATATATAATGCAATAACTGAAAGTCGGGTATCTGTAGCTCCCGGAGATGATGCCATTAGCCGTTCTATTTTCCTTACCCGCCTTGCTTTACTGCTTGGTGGCACATCGTTGGTTGGATTTATATATGGAATCACAAACAGGTACAATTACCACGTACACCGTATAAAATTGCGCATTCCTAATCTGCCTGTTGCTTTTAAAGGGTTTAAGATCGTTCAGTTGTCAGATATACATACCGGGAGTTTTGATAACCATGCGGCCGTAGCTAAAGGGATAAAAAAGGCATTAGCTGAAAAAGGAGATGTTATTTTGTTTACGGGAGACCTGGTGAATAACCATTCTGATGAAGTGGATGAAAACTACCAGAAGATATTTGCTACCCTTAACGCACCTATGGGGGTGTACAGCACACTGGGCAATCATGATTATGGGGATTATATGCAATGGCCAAGCCCGGCAGCAAAAGTTGCCAATCTTGAAAAACTGAAAGCAATACAGGCAAGCATGGGCTGGCGGCTGCTGATGAATGAGCATGTGATATTGCAACGTGGTGATGCTAAAATGGCTTTGATAGGTATAGAAAACTGGAGTGCTAAAGCTAACTTCCCCAAGTATGGCGATATGGCAAAGGCATACAAGGGTCTGGAAGGACAGGATATCCCCAAAATACTCATGTCGCACGATCCATCGCATTGGGATGCGGAGGTACGACCACATTACGGTGATGTGCATCTTACCCTAAGCGGGCATACCCACGGTATGCAATTCGGCATAGAAAGCAAGTGGCTGAAATGGAGCCCAGTGCAGTACATGTACAAAGAATGGGCGGGGTTGTACCAGGAAGTAGATCAAAGCCTCTATGTAAACAGGGGGTTTGGTTTTCTCGGCTATCCTGGCCGCCTGGGTATATTGCCTGAAATTACGGTAATAGAACTGGTCTAGTTTCTGCGCGCCATTGCTAAAATACGGGCAATAGCTTCATCACGGGGCTGTAGCAAGTCTGTAGCTGCTGCCTGTAGATATGCATTCATATCGCTGCACTCGGCTTGCGTAATATAGGTTTTATGTGTTATTGGGGCTGCAGTGGGGGCTTTAAAGGTTTTTTGTGTAATTGTTCTGTGTACAGTTTTATTCATATAAATGGTTTGAGTACATAAAAAACGCAGTTTCAAAAGTTTTATTGTATTGGTAATATAGAAAATATATTTTTCGTTTACCGCCCGCCGTGTTACCTGTAAAACCTATTAACAGACAGTGGTATGTGAAGCTTGAAATTTCGCATATAAAATTAAAATAAAGCCTGGAATATATATGAATAGGGTTGTGAAGTCATATTATCCCAAACTGACATTCGGTTATTTTTTTAAATTAGAGGTAGTTATGCAATCTGATAATAAAGAACGCTTCAGTAATCGTGTAAACGATTATGTTAAATACAGGCCTGGATACCCTGTAGAAATTATTGATTTTTTGCAAAAGCAGTATGGTCTGTACAGTGATAAAAAGATTGCAGATATAGGTGCCGGAACAGGTATCTCCACTGAGTTATTTCTTCGTGCAGGGTACAGCGTAGTAGCTGTAGAACCCAACAAGGAGATGCGCGAAAAGGCAGTAGAATTGCTAAGTGGTTTCCCAGGTTTTACAATTCTGGATGGTTCCGCTGAGCATACAGGATTAGGAGGTGCCAGTATAGATGCAATTATTTGTGGGCAGGCTTTCCATTGGTTTGATGTGCCAAAAGCCAAGGAAGAATTTAAGCGAATACTAAAAGATGACGGCATAGCAGTGCTGGTATGGAATGAAAGAAAAATGACATCTGGTTTTGAGAAAGAGTATGATAATCTGATCGTCAAACATGCCACTGATTATGTAAAAGTAGATCACCGCAATATTGATTTGGTGCATATTGAAGCCTTTTTTAGTCCGAACTCTTGTCGTCTCGAAATATTACAAAACAGCCAGGTGTTTGATTTTGATGGATTGGAGGGACGTTTGGCATCATCGTCTTATATGCCTGCAAGGGATACGCCCGGTTATGCTGAAATGATAGTGGATCTGAAAGAACTATTTCTCCGCTACCAGGCTGAAGGGAACATCACTATTCATTATGATACAAAGGTGTATGTGGGAAAGCTATAACAGTAATGACAGGTAAAACTAAACGGTTACCGTTTCATCATCCTGTCTTTCAAAATCTCTTTCATAATGCCATCCTGTAGTGTTTGGCTGATCACCACTTTGGCTTTACCCATGTTTATTTCATTGCCTTCAATACTCTTTATTTTATTGATATTCACAATGGTTGATTTGTGGATTTTTAAAAATATTTCTGGAGGTAATTGTTCCATTATCCCTTTTATAGTGAGATAAACAATGAGCTTCCGGGTATCGGTATGCAACACAACATAATTAAGCATGGCTTCTACATACACCAGTTCATCGTACAATATCTTCTCAATACGTCCATCACATTTAACAAAGAAAAAATTGGGGGTTGGTTGAGGTGTACTGACGTTGCTCCTCTGCTGCAGCTCAATGTATTCTTTAGCCTTATTGCATGCTTTAAAAAATCGTTCAAAAGAAAATGGTTTTACCAGGTAGTCCAGTACATCCAATTCAAAACCTTCAATAGCATATTCGGCATATGCAGTTGTCATAATAGTAAGCGGTAACGATGTGGAGTTGCGCAAAAAGTTGATGCCATTCATCTTGGGCATGTTTACATCAAGGAACATGAGGTCAACATGTTGGGCGTTAAGCAGGCTATGTGCCTTTAATGGATGTTCTGCCTTACCAACTAGTTGTAGAAAATCAATATCCCCTATATATTCTTCCAGCAGCTTCCTGGCCACTGGTTCATCATCTACTATAATACAATCAATTTTCATGAAGGTGAAGTTTTAATGTCACTTTATATGCATCTGCGCTATCCTCAATTTTAAGGTCATGTTTGCCAGGATAGAGTAAGGCCAGCCTGCGTTTTGCATTGGTTATGCCTATGCCTTTATGTTCTATAGTATTGGGGTCTATTGTTTCTTTTGTATTAAAACAAGTGAACAGCAATGTATCCTCGGTTTTCTGAAAGATGATGGTTACTTCATTCCTTGCATCTTCAGTATTGCTAACATATTTAAACGCATTTTCCACAAAGGCTACAAACAAAAGTGGAGCAATGGTAGATCCATTTATATTGTCATCTATACAAAACTGAACAACCAGGCTGTCTTCTTTGCGTGCCTGCTGCATAGCTACGTAATTGCGCAGGTAGTTTATTTCTTTGTCTATCCCTATAGTTTCTGTGTTGCACTCGTACAGTTGATAGCGCAACATTTCAGAAAATGTTAGCAGCATGCTCCTGGCTGTTGTGTTTTGTTTGTCTATATGACCGTAAATGGAGTTAATGGAATTGAAGAGGAAGTGTGGATTAAATTGTGCATTCAAAAAATCGAGCTCTGCTCTCGCTTTTTCCTGCGCCATATCATCCAGGTATTGTTGAAAACGAAACCTATCTACAATGAGTTTTCCCGCAATGATACACACTACCCAGATGAAAATATTTAAGAACGACCCGGTTAATAATTCAACGCCTCTGGGTTGCGGTTTGTTAACCAGGAAAAGATGTGCATTCAGGTACATGGCCAGTGGCACACGCAAACATGCAGTAACCAATATCCCAGTAAGCATCGTAACTGCAAAGGCAAAATATTGTTTGCGGTACAGAAATACGGGTATTGTAAAAAGGGTGTTAAAATAGAAGTTGGCAGCAATGAATAGGAGATAGCAGAACTGTACGGTTAATGTTTGGGAAAAAGCAAAGGCCCTTCTCTGGAAAACCATGACCCAGAAGATATACAGGCCTATCCACCATAATAGCTGTAACCAATTATTTTTTTTGTTTGTCATCATTGCTTATACCAAAGGTACTATCTGTGCCAGCTATGTTTATACCTTTTACACCAACTATTCCAAAACCTTGATTAACACTAAAACAGGGCGATAATCAAGTAGTTCCCCGGCTTCATGTAAGTTATTTTACGGTAATGGCAGGTTGACTTTGTTTTGTGCTTCAATCAAATTACATCTAAAGATCTTAAAAATGAAAAAAGCAATTATCTGGTTAAGCAACCCGCCTGTTACAGGCCCCTCAACTATCCTGGCATTGCGCTTCATGGCAGGTGGTGTTTTCTTTTGGGAAGGGATATTGAAATTCGTTTATGTAAACCAGGGATTAGGACGATTTACGAAACTAGGCTTCCCCATGCCAGAGCTCACTGCCAACTTTGTAGCCACAACAGAGATCATTGGTGGTTTGTTCCTGTTATTTGGTCTGTTTACCCGGTTTACAGCGCTCTACTTTATTGCTGAAATGATAGTGGCTATACTTTCTACTAAAATATCACTTTATCTGGGCACAAGTCCATTACCCTTACCACCCGCGCCACCCAAGATGGGCATATGGGCCGTACTGCACGAAATAAGATCAGATTATGCGCAGCTTTTAGTCTGTGTGTTTTTACTTATAGAAGGAGCAGGAAGAAGCTCGATAGATGCATTACTGAAAAGCAGGGCAGCACTATTGCAGCGAAATAGTTGAAAAAAATGCCCCTATAGTTGTAGTTCAATAAGTTCCAGGGGTGATAGCCCTGGAACTTATTTTAGTTGGAATTTTGATCTGTTATTTGCTTCGCTCCTGTGCGTCTACAACGGCTATTGCAACCATGTTTACTATCTGGCGCACAGTACTGCCCAGTTGCAATACATGTACCGGCTTGCGCAGACCCAATAATATAGGCCCTACGGCTTCTGCGCCGCCAACTTCCTGTAACAGATGGTAGGCAATGTTACCCGCAGCAAGATTAGGGAATATGAGCACGTTTGGCGACTCGTTCACCAGGTCTGAAAAAGGATAGTTTTCGCGCAACAGATCTTTGTTGAAGGCTACCCCTGCCTGCATTTCGCCATCTACAACTATTTCAGGATATAGTTTTTTCATTTTAGCTACGGCCTCGCGTATGGTTATTGCCTCGGCAGAGTTTGAAGACCCGAAGTTGGAATAAGACAGCATAGCTATCCGGGGCTTTATGTTGAACTGTGCTACTTCTTTTGCTGCAAGCAAGGTTATGTCTATCAGTTCATCTACTGTTGGGTTAAAGTTTACTGTTGTGTCTGCGAAGAATAATGGCCCCTTCTTGGTGAGCATCAGGTACATGCCCGCTACTTTTTTTACATTTTCCTGCAGGCCTATTATCTGTATTGCGGGGCGCACAGTATCAGGGTAATTACGTGTAAGGCCAGATATCAAAGCATCAGCATCCCCATTGTCCACCATCATACAGCCAAAATAAATACGATCCTGCATTGCCTTGTGGGCTTCGAACAGGTTGTATCCGCGTCTTTTTCTTTTTTCAAAGAATTGGTCGCCATATTTTTTGCAGGTTGCTTTCAGTTCGGGGCTTTGGGGGTCAAGTATCTGCACTCCTTCCAGGTGCAGGTTATTCTCTGCTATCATTCCTCTTATTATGGCTTCATTGCCCAATAGTATAGGTATAGCTATGCCATCGTCCTGCACCGTTTGCACGGCTTTCAGTACTTTAAGGTTCTCAGCTTCTGCAAATATTACCCGCTTAGGGTTTTGCTTGGCTTTATTCACTATAAAGCGCATGATATTGTCATCGGTACCCAGCCTGCGATACAATTCTGTTTCATAAGCCTGCCAGTCGGTAATGGGTTTGCGGGCCACACCACTATCCATTGCCGCTTTAGCTACAGCGGGGGATACAGTAACCAACAGGCGGGGATCAATAGGTTTGGGTATAATATAATTAGCGCCAAAGTGCAGGCTTTTTTCATTGTATGCTACGTTCACAATATCAGGCACCGGTTCTTTTGCCAGTGCGGCTAGTGCTTTTACAGCCGCCAGTTTCATTTCTTCATTTATGGTGGTAGCGCGTACATCTAGTGCGCCACGGAAAATGAATGGGAAGCCCAACACATTATTTACCTGGTTAGGATAATCACTGCGGCCTGTTGCCATTATTACATCCTGTCTTGCGGCCAAAGCATCTTCGTAAGATATTTCAGGGGTAGGGTTCGCCAGTGCAAAAACAATTGGGGATGATGCCATAGCTTTAACCATTTCCTGCGATACGATATTGCCTTTTGAAAGACCTATAAATACATCAGCGCCATGCATGGCATCTTCCAGTTGCATAGAGGGCTTATCCTGGGCAAATATTTGCTTGTGTTCGTCAAGGTCGGTACGCGATTTTACGATCAGGCCCTTACTGTCAAACATGTAGATGTTCTCTACAGTAGCGCCCAGCGCAAGGTATATCTTACAGCATGATATGGCTGAAGCGCCGGCGCCACTGATCACAAATTTTACATCGGCAATTTTTTTGCCTACCACTTCAAGTGCATTCAGTAATGCGGCGCCCGATATAATAGCTGTACCATGTTGGTCATCATGCATCACAGGTATCTTGAGTTCAGCTTTTAACCTCTTTTCTATTTCAAAGCATTCAGGCGCTTTTATGTCTTCCAGGTTTACACCGCCAAAGGTGGGTTCTAGAGCCTTAACAACGTTTACAAATGAATCTATGTCAAGTGCGTTCAGCTCAATGTCAAATACATCAATATCCGCAAATATTTTAAAGAGGAGGCCTTTCCCTTCCATTACAGGTTTTGAAGCCTCAGGGCCAATATTACCCAGGCCCAGCACGGCAGTGCCATTACTGATAACGGCAACAAGGTTCCCTTTTGCAGTGTATTTATATACATCTTCAGGATTGTTGAAGATTTCCATGCAGGGATCTGCTACGCCTGGTGAATATGCCAGTGCCAGGTCGCGCTGTGTTTTTGTTTCTTTGGTTGGAACAACTTCTATTTTCCCCGGGCGTCCTTTGGCATGATACTCTAATGCGTCTTCCTTTCTTATCAATTGAGCCATTTTATATGCAGTGCTTTTATACTTTAAATAAATTACAGTTTACAACTGTCAATGTACAACAACCATTTGCCCAAATCATATTCGGCATGTAAAAATAACAAACCCAGCCTATCAAAAATCTGTCAAAGTATGATTCAGCTTATTATAGGTTCTAAAACAATGGCTTCTTTTATTAAATTTGTGTTCTTATAAAACAAACTATGAAACCTTTCTTACTAGCTTTTATATTATCGCTGGCTGCAATGTCAGGTATCGCGCAAATTTCGCCAGACCTCGATATATCTATTAAGATTGCACCTTATAAGAATACTCCATTATACCTGGTTAGCTATTACGGCAGAGATAAGACAACCGTTGATACCGCAATCCTCAATGCTAAAAGCGAAGGCCATTTTAAGCGTAAACATAAATTACCAGAAGGTGTTTACTTTGTTTCATCCACGGATAATAAAATGCTGTTTGAATTGCTATTAGGTAAAAATCAACGGTTTAGCCTTGTTGCAGATACGGCACACATAACACAGATAGCATTTAAAGGATCTCCCGACAATGATCAATTCAAAGAATACGCCTCGCTGGTAAATGCCAACGCAAAGCAATTTAACTTACTGAACGAGCAAATGCGCACAACAAAAGATATGGCTGATGTGCAGCCGATAAGGGACAGGCAACGGGTCCTAATGAGTGAACTGCAGGTTTCTGGTGATTCGCTTATGCGTAAATACCCCGGGTCGTTAACAGCTATGTATATAGCATTAAAGAGTCCACCACACGCACCTGTTGGCTTTATCCCTAAAAATAAAGCCGACTCTGTTGCTGGTGGTTTTTACATGAAGCAACACTATTGGGATAATGTAGTTTTTAATGACGACCGACTTCCATACACTCCGTTTTTTGATCATAAATTAGATATGTACTTCAGGGCTTTTGTGCCACCTAATCCTGATTCGGTAACAAAGGATATGGATTATATGCTATTGTATGCACGTACAGGTAAGGAGATTTACCCTTATTTGCTAAGCAAGTTTACAAGTCGTTACCTCGTACCACCACCTGGCTTAAACAAAGTATTTATCGATCTGTTCCAAAACTTCTACCTCAAAGGGGATACTACGCTGGTAACAGATTCTTTTAAGAAAGTGATCTACGAACGGGCATATCAATATATGGCTAACCAGGTAGGCGACCCTGCACCTGCATTAGATCTTTTAGATATTAACGATAATCCGGTGTCGCTATACAACGTACATGCGCCCTATACCTTTGTGGTGTTTTGGGATCCTACCTGCAGCCATTGCAAGGAGCAGGTGCCAAGGGTAGATAGCATTTATAAAGCCAAGTGGAAAGCAATGGGAGTGCAGCTATACAGTGTGAATGTAAATGGTATGCTGATGCCTGAATTGAGAAAATTTGCCCAAACTTCCAACCTGAGCCCCGACTGGATACATACCTACGAGCCTGATGCAAAAACTCGTGAACTTATAAAAAGCGGGTTACCCACCTTCCGGCAATTATATGAAGTTTACGAAACCCCTACCATGTACCTCCTCGATAAGGACAAACGCATTGTTGGCAGACACCTTACTTTAGAGCAGTTTGATGCACTGATGGAAGTAAAAACCAACAGTAAAAAGTAAAAATGTATTCTGGCATTTTATAGATAGGGATTATCCTATTGCAGATATGTGATAGTGGCCTGAACCCTTGACTCAACAGAGAAAAGGTTAGATGGAGGCTAACGGCACAGTGTTTGCTGAGGTCCTAATATGAAAAAACTATTTCTATTTACCACGTTGGTACTCGGTACTTGTTTTGGAACGTTGGTAAGCGCCCAGGTTAGTGTTAGCTTTAATATTGGGGTACAACCGGTATGGGGTCCTACAGGATATGATGAGGCTGAATATTACTATATCCCGGATGCAGGTGCATATTATGATATAAATCGCAGGGTATTTGTTTATCAGCAAGGTGGCAGATGGGTTAATGGAGCTGAGTTGCCAGGCCAGTACAGAAATATAGATCTGTACCACACTCATAAGGTAGTAATAAACGAAAGAACACCATGGATGCATAACGATCGGTATAGAGGACAATATGCGCAATACCGCGGCCGTCACGATCAGATGGCTATAAGGGATAGTCATGAAGAACGCTATTTTCAAAACCCAGGCCATCCACAGCACAATGCATGGATGCAGCAGCATGGCAATGGTGGTGGAGATCATCATGATAATGGAAATCATGGTGGTGATTATCATGGTAATGGTGGCGGAGATCATCACGAAAATGGCAATCATGGCGGTGAAGATCACGGCCATGGCGGCGACGACCATCGTGATGGTGGACAACGATAATTGTTTTATTGGTCAGATATTTTACAAAGAGAGCCAGGCACTTAATACTTGGCTCTCTTTATGTAATATAGGTTCTGAAAAGACGGTAATAAGACATCCTCGAAAGATGGATGAAGCTGTAACATATGTATTGTGATAGCAAACTTTGTTTTGGCTACAACAAGAGTAGATTAGACTACATGCCTTTCTTTTTTGTTATGGAGTTTTGCACTGTAATGTTCATGCTTGTTCAGCTGCTTTACAATATTGTTGTTTAACCAAAATAAAAAACAAAAAGTATGCGCGTTTTTGTTACCGGAGCTACGGGCTTTGTAGGCTCAGCTGTTGTTAAAGAATTAATTAGTGCAGGTCACCAGGTACTTGGCCTTGCCCGCTCAGAAGTGTCAGCAAAAGGACTTATAGAGGCAGGTGCCGAAGTTCATATGGGACACCTGGAAGATTTAGATAGTTTGCGGACTGGCGTTGCAGCCACAGATGGTGTTATCCATACTGGCTTTATCCATGATTTCCTAAAGTTTAAAGAGAATTGCGAAATCGATAGGCGCGCCATTGAGGCAATGGGGGCAGAACTGGTTGGTTCTGACCGGCCCTTTATTATTACTTCGGGTATAGGCCTTTTAACCCCGGGTGTTTTAACTAATGAGAAGGATATGCCCAATACCTCCGGCTTTAATCCTCGAGTAGCGTCAGAAGAGGCTGCAGGCGTTGTTGCGGCAAAGGGTGTACGTATTTCTATAGTACGTCTTCCACCTACGGTTCATGGTGTTGGCGATCATGGTTTTGTTCCAATGCTCATTGGTATTGCGCGCGAAAAAGGTATTTCAGTGTATTCGGGAGAAGGCAGCAATCGCTGGCCGGCCGTTCACCGCTTAGATGCCGCCAAGCTGTTTAGATTGGCACTTGAAAAATCTGCCCCTGGGGGTACCCGCTATCATGCAGTGGCGGAAGAAGGTGTGGCTTTCCGGGATATTGCCGAAGCTATCGGTAAGGGATTAAATATCCCCGTGGTCAGCAAGTCATCTGAAGATGCTGCTGCTCATTTTGGTTGGTTCGCTCATTTCGCTGCTTTAGATTGTCCAAGCTCAAGCACACCAACTCAGGAAAGTCTGGGATGGCATCCTGTACAACACGGGCTCATCGTAGATCTTACTGGCGATAGTTACTTTACAATCTAAAAATATTTTGTAAAAGCTCGTTATTTAAGATACACATAGAACAGGCATGATAACAATAAGGCGGTACTCTTTATGGGTGCCGCCTTTAATGCAAATTGGGAAGTTACTCAATTGATAGCCTATAAAACTATAACATCAACACGGCCAGTGAAAATATTAAACGGTCTGCAAAATAGTAGGTTTAACTACAACAATAGTAAGTTCAGCTACATAGGTCTCTCAGTTGTTGCTGAGCTTTGCAATAATAAAAAATAGAAAAATGAAAATCGTATTAACAGGTTCGTTAGGACATATTGGTAAGCCACTGGCACAAGAGTTAGTGCAAAAAGGGCATGAGGTTACTGTTATAAGTACCAAGCCGGAAAAACAAGCCGCTATTGAAGCATTGGACGCTACAGCTGCTATAGGCTCAATAGAAGACGTTGATTTTCTTGCCACAACTTTTACTGGTGCTGATGCTGTGTACACAATGCTGCCGCCGGGAGACTACTTAAACTCCAGCCTCGACCTCGTAGCAGAGTGTCGCAAATTAGGTGATAACTTTGTACAGGCTATTGAACGTTCGGGGGTAAAGCGGCTTGTTCACCTCAGTAGTATTGGCGCTCATTTAGAAAAAGGTTCAGGGCTCATTGTCCTCCATCATGAGATGGAAGTTATCTTGAACAAACTGTCTGATGTTGCTATTACTTTTATGCGTCCCACTGGTTTCTATTATAACCTGTATGGCTACATACCTATGATAAAAAATATGGGTTATATCGCATCAACCTATGGCGGCGATGATAAGGTAGTATGGGTAGCGCCGGTTGATATTGCAGCTGCAATTGCTGAAGAAATAGTTACCCCCCTTGTGGGCCGCAAAGTAAGGTATGTGGCAAGTGAGGAGACTACGTGCAACGAAACAGCACGTATCTTAGGCGAGGTCATCGGTAAACCTGACTTGAAGTGGATAATTATTACCAACGAGCAAATGCAGAGTGGTTTAGAGGCCGCTGGTATGAATCCAAAGATCGCTGCTGGTTTAGCTGAAATGTATGCGTGTGCTCATAATGGTGCATTGTCAGAAGATTATTTCCGCAACAGGCCGGCAGTTATGGGAAAGGTAAAGCTGGTAGAATTTGCAAAAGAATTCGCAACTGCTTTTAAACAATAATAGCTAAATTACAATATGGCAAACGCACCGCTTCACCGCATAAAAACGATCAGCGAATATCATCAGGTTATGGGGCTTCCCAAACCAGAACATCCATTGGTGAGCGTCATAAACCTGGATGCATTGGGTGGTCTGCCACCACATGGCTCTGTCAGTATAGTATTTGACTTTTACTCTATTTCATTAAAAAAGAATTTCAATACTAAAATAAAATATGGTCAGCAAGAGTACGACTTTGATGAAGGCACCATGTTCTTCATATCTCCGGGGCAGGTTTTTGGTATTGAGGTGGAAGAAGGGACAGTAGTAAAAAGATCGGGATGGTTGTTACTCATCCATCCCGATTTTTTATGGAATGCACAACTTGCCAAAAAAATAAAGAAATACGAATATTTCGACTATTCGGTACACGAAGCATTGTTTCTTTCCGAAAAGGAGGAAACAACCGTGGTGAGTATCATGCAGAACATTCAACAGGAATATCAGTCAAACATCGACAAGTTTAGCCAGGATGTGATTATTGCCCAGGTCGAACTGTTGCTGACTTATGCAGAACGGTTTTACCAGCGCCAATTTATAACCCGTAAAATTACAAGCCATAAGATCCTTGATCGTTTAGAGCAGATACTTACCGAATACTTTGAAAGCGATTCTTTGCTAAAAAAGGGTTTACCCACTGTTCAATATATCGCTGAGGCATTAAATGTATCGCCCAATTATTTAAGCAGTATGCTTAGAGCATGGACAGGACAAAGCACCCAGCAACACATACATGATAAGTTGATTGAAAAGGCAAAAGAAAAACTATCTGTCACAGACCTTTCGGTAAGCGAAATTGCATATGAGCTGGGTTTTGAACATTCCCAATCGTTCAGCAAACTATTCAAAACAAAAACCAATCTTTCACCGCTTGAATTCAGACATTCTTTTAATTAACACTTTAGTTCATAGCCTTTGAAATTGCTGTGATCAATTGATTCGGTGAAACAAAGGACAGGTCACCTTCATCAAAGTCGTAATAGGACTGCCCGTAAAAGATGCTTCTATCTAAGCATTCTGTTCCGGAATTTATGTTTTCGCTAAAAAGAAATTCCTTGCTTTTTCAATTGACTCTAAATCAATTAAAAAGTTCGACATTTAGACAGTAGATAGGTATTCAAATGCCCGTGAAACATCACAAGTCGTGGAACGGTGGATATCTCCTTTTTGCAGCAATAAAATGGTGTCGTAAATTTACTGCATTATTGTAAACCTGTAAACCGTTCCGCACACATGTCATTCAATAAAAAACAACAAAGAGGTTTAAGAATTAAACTACCTGTCCAGCTGAAATAGCGGAAAATAAAATGTCGGGACACAGACATTTACGGACATTCTAAGACATCTTGATAAATATCATATCATCTGCCGCAAGGCGTTTCAGTCTATTTTCAAGCCTAAAATGTCCATTTTTGTTTTTAAAATTGCTACGGACATTTTCAGAAATATGTAGTTGTTCGAGATGTTATCACGACGTTGCAGTGCTAGTCATAAATGCTTGCACTACACTAGGGAAAATAAATGAGTAAATTCTGATCGTAATTACATCAGTTCTGTTGCGATAATTCCTTGCCATTTTCTTTGTTCGGCAAGGTTGGTTCCATGTATGGTCTCAAGCTCATATGCCTGTTGACGGGTTTCGTATTCGCTGCTTACCTCTGCATAAATATGCATTAATTTTTGCTTGGCACCGGGAGCAGTAAGATCAAAATTATTGGTACGTTCTTTTAGCTTGCGTGTATATATTTCACACAAATCAAAATGTCCTTGCTCATGGTCTAAAATAGACTGTATCCTTGCATCCGGGCGCACCCACGATTTGTTGGTATAAAATACATTATAGACTATTATCTCAGGCTTACCACCGGCTGTTGGCATACTGGTTTTAAATCCTATACCGCAATTAGTGGCCGCAGCCGACTCATCATGGGGAGCTTTTACCTCTCCTTTAAAATCATCCCAGGTCAGCCTGGCATGTTCATTCCACTGAAAGCGGTCTTTTGAAGCTGTTTCATTTGTGTTGTTCTTACCTATAGCCGTAGCGTAGGTAAGAAAACTCACGCATACTACAAGCACATACACACAAATTCTTAGCGCATAGTTCATTATGTCTTGTCTTGGTTTTATCAGTATTGAATAATGAGGTTACTTAAAATTACTAAAAAATTGGCGCATGTATTCTATGTCAGAAAAAATTTACGAACAGATTCTACATTGAATTGCCGCTAATATTAATGTGGAAAAGACTTCAGCCTTTACCTTTTTTTTATAGATATTTAGTTGATCAAATAAAACATCAAATGACAAAGCGGGAGCTAATAGAAAGATTTCGTGAAAATCATCAAGAGTTAATTGATTATATAAACGCTCTGAAGGATGATAAGTTTGCTTATAGTCATCATGGAAGGTGGACACCAGGACAACAACTGAGTCATATTTATCTATGTTTAAAACCAATAAGTCAGGCCTTGGCGTCAAAAGAATTCATTGTACAAAAATTTGGCAAAATAGATCGTTCAACTTTTGAATATAATAACGTAATTGACAATTATAAAATTGCACTTGATAGAGGAGGAAAGGCGCCCGACCGATTTGTTCCGGAACAATTTGATCCCAACAATAAAATCAGGCTATCTGCTGACTTGTTTGAACTCTTGCAGACAATACAGCAACAACTCAACGATTATACTGATGAAGAACTTGACAATCTTGTTTTGCCTCATCCACTACTTGGTAACTTAACAATAAGAGAAATGTTTTATCTCATGACCTATCATGCAAAACATCACTATATACAAACTGAGCAAAACCTGGAGGGATATAGCGGTGGGGAACACCCGTAAACTGACCTCTCCCATGCTTTAAGTATATCCATTGGTCGATGTCCGCTCCCCCCTGTCCATCGACTAAATACTAACTACCAAAGACTTTCCTTAATTTAGCCCCATGCAAAAAATACTGGTTGCCAATCGTGGCGAAATTGCGGTACGTGTTATGCGTACTGCCAAGGAAATGGGTATTAAAACAGTTGCAGTTTTTTCTGAGGCCGATAGGGATATGCCCTTTGTTCGTTTTGCTGATGAGGCTGTATGTATTGGCCCGGCGCTATCAGCCCAGTCTTATCTTCGTGCCGAAAAAATAATAGAAGTAGCTCTGCGCACCGGTGCAGATGCTATACACCCGGGCTATGGTTTCCTTAGCGAGAATGCTTCATTCTCAAAAGCAGTATCAGATGCCGGTCTTATTTTTATTGGTCCATCTGCACATTCTATAGAGATTATGGGGAGCAAGCTGGGTGCAAAGCAGGCGGCAGCAAAATTCAATGTGCCTATGGTGCCCGGCACCGAAGAGCCAATAAAAGATATAAAAGTAGCGCATGAGGTGGCGGGTCGCATAGGCTATCCAATCCTCATCAAGGCCTCTGCAGGTGGTGGTGGTAAAGGTATGCGCGTTGTAAATAACGACGGTGAGCTGGAAGAACAGGTACGCACCGCAAAAAGCGAAGCGTTGAATGCTTTTGGTAACGATGATGTGTTCATTGAAAAATATGTGGGCTCCCCCCGCCATATAGAGATACAGCTCATGGGCGATAAGCATGGTAACTATGCTTACTTGTTTGAGCGTGAATGCTCCATACAGCGCCGTCACCAGAAGCTCATAGAAGAAGCACCAAGTAGCTGCCTTACAGAAGATGTACGCCAGCAAATGGGCGAGTGTGCTATTGCTGTAGCACGTTCATGCAACTACCACGGCGCAGGGACTGTAGAATTTTTGGTGGATGAAAATCTGAATTTTTACTTCCTCGAAATGAATACCCGCCTGCAGGTAGAGCATTGCGTTACAGAAATGATAACAGGTATAGACCTGGTGAAGGAACAAATAAATGTGGCCCGTGGCAACAAATTATCGTTCACTCAGTCCGATCTTGCTATCAATGGTCATGCTATTGAGTTGCGTGTATGTGCAGAAGATCCTCTAAATAACTTTTTGCCCGATACCGGTAGGCTTGAGATGTATCTCACCCCCAAAGGACCAGGCATCCGTGTAGATGATGGTTACGAGCAGGGCCAGGACATCCCGGTATTTTACGATAGTATGTTGGCAAAACTGGTAGCATATGCTCCTACCCGCAATGAGGCTATAGATCGCCTGTGCAGGGCTATCGATGAGTATTATATACAGGGGGTGAAAACCACACTCAGTTTTGGTAAGTGGGCTGTGCAGACAGAACCTTTCCGTACCGGAAAATTTGATACCAAGTTCATTGAGAAATTTTATAAACCTGAATACCTGCAACCCCAAGATGAGGAATTAGAAGCAGTTGCTGCGCTTATTACAGGCCATATCTGGGAAAGTAAAAAACAAGCGCCCGAACTGTACGCGCAGCAAAGCAAGACAGGCGGGTGGAAGATGCGGCGTAAGTAAAAGGATGTTTATTAGGAATAAGATATGTTTAGACTAAAATCGTTATAATAATGGTAATGTTCCAAACGTGCAATAGTTAATGTTTGGTGTATAGTCAGGGCATTTTTCTTGGCAGGATATTTGGATAGAGTATAACAGACAAAACTAAACGTATCTTATGAAAAAGAAAATCTTGTTTGCTTTCGCACTGTTGGTGGCTCTGGTAGCAACTACACAAAACACTTTTGCCCAGGATCATGGGGATAGGCATCACCGACACCACCGTTCACATCATCGTATGCACCATGGTAATGACGGTCCGCGTCGCGATGGCGATCATCATATGTAATGCCTTTTAAAATAAACTACAGGGTCGCCTCTTCAAAGGCGACCCTGTTCATTTACAGGCACTAACATATAGTGTATGATTTTCTGGTAAAACAGCTTTGGCAATTTCTTCAATGAGAGATGTTTTTCCTTGAAAATTTGTAGCTTGGTTCTTCAAAACCACCTTATGAAAAAGAAAATCTTTTTGGCAACAGCAATCATTGGTGCATTGGTAGCGGCTAATGTGCAAAATGCATCAGCTCAGGATCACCATCCTATGCCACATCATCCACATCATGCGCCAATGCATCATCACCATGCTCCGCCGCCACCGCCACATCATCCACATCATGGCCATCCTGCACCGCACGATCAGATGCAGCCAGAACACCATTAATATAGGGTTATACTATTTAGATATTTCAGGGTTGTCTTTATAAAAGGCAGCCCTGTTTTATTTATTTACCTTATATATTCTGTATCTTTAAACAACTTAAACCTCTAATCATGAAAAAGATCATCGTTACTTTATCTGCCTGCATGTTGTTTGGTGTCTTGCAAGCGCAACCTAAGCATAAACATGTAACGCCACCACCACACCCCGCGCCCACAGCAGTTAAGAGCAAAGTATTGACTCCAGCGCAGCGGTCGGTTGGCAGAGCGCCATTGCCACCATCTCCACCACCACCACCATTAGCGCCGCATCCGTAAATAGCATTATCATACTTTTAACATTGTAGCCTGCCAATTTTTTCTGTGAAGAAAAAATTGGCAGGCTAATTGTATTATACCTATTATAAAAACAAAGCATTATGAAACTCAGAATTGTTGCAACCGCGTTATTGATTATGGTTCTTTCTGTAAGTGCTGTAAGTGAAGCCAGCGCAAGACCTTGGGGTTGCAGAGGTGGTTGGTATGGTCCACGTATTGGCGTAAGGGTTGGGATACCTGCTCCCGTTATTGTAGATGGTGGTTATGGTGGTGGGTATTATGGTCCCGCTTATTATGGTCATCCTTACTACGGTGGTGGTCCTCGTTACTACGGTGGCGGATATGCTCATGGTGGTGGTTATTATCGCGGTGGTTACGGTCATGGTGGTGGTTACGGTCACGGAGGCTATAGGGGTCGCAGGTAATCATCTAAATTTATTAAAATTGCCCTTTCAGTTGTATCTCATAATAAAGAAAGCATCCCCAATTATAGGGATGCTTTCTTCTTTATTGCAATATGCACTGATGATTTAAATGCAATACGCCCGTTCTTGCTTTCTGGTCTATTGTTGCTCAATGGCTTTAATTACTTCCGCATCGTCTGGAGTTGTTGCTGGAGGAAAAACAGCTACCAGTTGTCCTTTCTCATTGATCAGGTATTTTTGAAAATTCCATTTCACGGAGCTTTCCTGGAAATTGTTGTATTTTTTAATGGTTAGCCATTGGTATAAGGGTGCCATATTCCTTCCTTTAACAGATATTTTTGCTGCCATAGGGAATGTTACCCCATAATTCTTTTGGCAAAAAGTAGCTATCTGCTCATTACTGCCTGGCTCCTGGAACAGGAAATTATTAGCTGGGAAGCCAATGATCACCATTTTGTCTTTGTATTTCTCGTACAGTTTTTCAAGAGCTGCATATTGTGGGGTGTAACCACATTTTGATGCCGTATTAACAATGAATATTTTCTTGCCCTTATACTTAGAGAAGTCTATGGTGCTGCCATCCAGCCCTGCCACCTTAAAATCGTAAATGCTGGCGGGTATATCTTTGCTGTTTGCATGGGGGGCAAAAAGAAAATTGAAAAAGAATAGCATATTGAGTAATTGTATCATGGATGATAAAGTTGATGACAGGTAAAACGTTGTACAAACCTACAGCAAAAATGAATATAAGATCAAAAGCTTTATGTTTCATCTTATATGCTATTTTTGGGTCTGAATGAATGCAATTACCCTCCGTGTATTTATTGTAGCACTTATTTGCCTGTGTACGGGCTGTGCCAGCATACAAGCCCCTACTGGTGGCAAAAAAGATATTACGCCACCCAAGCTGCTTTCTGTAAGCCCTGCTGACTCATTACTAAACACAAGGGTAAGCAAGATCCAGATGCGCTTTGATGAATTTATAACAGTAAGCGATGTGGGTAAGGAGGTGCAGATATCACCCATACTTGCCATAGCGCCAACTGTTACGGGTGCAAGTAAGCGGGTTACGGTAAAGATCGTAGATACGTTGCTTGAAGACAATACCACTTACCGTATTTCTTTTGGGAGTGCAATAAAAGACTTGCACGAAGGCAACGTGTTTGCGCATTATAGCTATACATTCAGTACCGGCAGTTATTTCGATTCCCTGCAAATATCAGGTAATGTGATCATGGCAGCCACTGGGCTCCCCGATAGCGGCGATATTTATGTAATGTTGTATTACGCTTCACGGTCAGATAGTGCTGTAGTACGCGAGAAACCCAAGTACATTGCCAAGGCTGATAAAAGCGGTGCATTCTCCCTTAAGGGGTTACCTGCGCGTAAGTTCCGGATGTATGCACTTAAAGATGGTAATAGCAACCTCATCTATGACGGTGGTAATGAAATGATAGGCTTTTATGATGGCATCATTACTCCCGGCGACTCTGCTTTAAAGCCTATTACACTCAAGGTCTTTAAAGAAATAGATACCACACATAGTATAGACACCCTACCTGCAAAGAAACCGCGCATGGGGGCAAAGTCATCAGTTAAAGAGGGGCTTAGCTATTCCGTACCATTAGATACCAGTGATGTCCGCAAAAGGACATACGATATCAACTATCCCGTCAATATAACCTTCAGTAAAATATTTGGAGCCATTGCGAAAAACCGCATACATCTTGAATATGATAGTTCAGGGGTTAAGGTGGAAGTGCCTGTTGTGATAACAGAAGACACTGTGAAAAAGAATATACTACATATTGCCAACCCGGCATGGTTAGAAAATACAGTGTACACGCTACGCTTGCAGAAGGGATTTGCTAAAGATACTGCCGGTA
>Ga0206994_1010_pt1 | contig 42182 bp, 42 predicted proteins | sample Alteio_BWMinCont_4_FD_153485 | JGI IMG/M metagenome (GOLD analysis project Ga0206994, IMG submission 153485) | Enriched cells from forest soil in Barre Woods Harvard Forest LTER site, Petersham, Massachusetts, United States -... | ecosystem: Environmental > Terrestrial > Soil > Temperate forest >...
AGTTAAGCTTTAGTAAAATATTTACTCATTTCTTTTTGATATTCTTGCGCTACTTTTCTTGCTTCTTCTGCAAAGTTTTCATTTTCTCCGGCAAAAATAATTGCCCTTGATGCATTTACTAATAAGCCGCGATCCTTATTCATACCATATTTGCTCACATCTTCCAAACTTCCGCCTTGTGTACCTACTCCCGGTACCAATAAAAAATGCTCGGGGATTATTTTTCGGATATGTTCCAAATCTTTTGCTTTTGTTGCTCCGATAACGAACATCAAATTATTTGGCGTTCCCCATTCACTTACTTTACGCAATACTCTTTCGTATAAAAATTCTTCATTGTTGGTCAGGCGACCAACAATGGCGGAATTTGCCGCATTGCTTTCGTGGTTGTTGGTCGCCTGACCAACAACATTCAATTGCTCGAAATCTTTACTGCCTGCATTACTCGTTAATCCTAAAACGATCGTCCATTTATTATCGTATTCTAAAAATGGTTTTACGCTGTCTTCACCCATATATGGTGCAACTGTGATGGCATCAAAATTTAATGTTTCAAAAAATGCTTTTGCGTATTGTGCAGATGTGTTACCAATATCACCGCGCTTTGCGTCTGCTATCGTAAAAATATCTTTTGGAATATAGTTCACTGTTTGCTCCAAAGCTTCCCAACCTTTTAATCCTAATGCTTCGTAAAATGCAGTGTTAATTTTATAAGTTACACACAAATCTTTTGTTGCATCGATGATCTGTTTATTGAATTCAAAAACAGCATTTGGATGTGATCGTAAATGTTTGGGAATCTTTGTAATATCTGTATCCAGACCAACACAGAGGTAAGATCTTTTTTGTTCGATCTGTTGTATTAATTGCAAACGGTTCATGCGACAAATATAAAGCAGAAACTTACTTCTTCTGCCAGTTGGCGTTCATTTGCTCAATTCTTTTTTTCATTTCTTCTGCAACTTTTGCGGACTCGGGATCATTGCGCTTCTCTAATTCTGTGATGATATTAGTGTACGTTTTTTCATTACGATTCTGGCTTAGCTTAAAAACATTGTCAAATACTTCTACTTCAATTTCAAATGCAACAATTGCTTTGCACAAACGCGCGACATATTCAGGTGATAATTCGTCGAAATTGGCTGGTGAATTAGGATTGTTTTCGAAATGATCTGTTGTTCTTTTTAATATTTCTAACAAAGCCTTGTCATCTAAAAAACTCAACTTCCCTTTTGCATGTACACTTGTATAATTCCAAGTTGACACTTGCTTCTTCTCATCATACCAACTTGCGCTGATGTATGTATGGGGACCCGTAAAAACTGCCAGCACATTTGGATTGTGAACAAAGGCTTTATGATGATCTGTATTTTTCATGATGTGACCGGATAAAAATAGTTTGCCATTTCTTTCATCAATAAACACTGGTATTTGTGTAGCAACGGGTTTGTTATCCGCATCGCCTCCCGTTATAAAAGCAAAAGGGTGATCTTTTATAAATTGTAATACTACAGCACCGTCTTTTTCTTTGAAATAATTGGGGTTGTACATAGTGTGTGATTTATCTGAATCGGAATTTGGACAATTTTTGTATTGTCATGCTGAAGCACGAAGCATCTTACTAATGTATCGTATCAAATTATCTATACATTAGATTCTTCACTTCGCTCAGAATGACAAAGAAAAAAGCTCAATAGTTGCAAATTGATGAAACGTGCGACGCCAATGAAGTTCAATAGTAGTACAAATGCCGACTTAAAAAACTACACTACTACCTGTTGAATTTCTGTTGGTTCTAAATTGGCATTGCGCATGGCAATTCCTCTTGCTGCTTTGCCTGCAAAATCTGTAAATGCTTTTTTTACTATTGCATCATCGCCGGCCATTACAGGAATTCCCAGATCGCCACCTTCACGGATACTTTGTACAATTGGTATTTGTCCGAGAAACGGAATATCAAATTCTTCTGCTAAATTTTTACCGCCGTCTTTACCAAATAAATAGTATTTGTTATTAGGTAATTCTGCCGGCGTGAAATAACTCATGTTCTCTACAAGTCCGATGATAGGCACTTTCAACTGCGCCTGTCCGAACATGGCGATACCTTTTTTAGCATCGGCCAACGCAACAGTTTGTGGTGTTGTAACAACAATTACACCTGTTACAGGAACTGTTTGTACAACGGTTAAATGTATATCACCGGTGCCTGGTGGCATATCAATAATTAAATAATCTAATTCGCCCCAATCCACTTCACTCACAAATTGTTTGATGGCACTGCTTACCATTGGTCCGCGCCAAACTACGGCCTGTCGCTCATCTATCAATAAACCAATGCTCATTAATTTGATACCATAACGTTCTAACGGAACAATTACACCTTTGCCATCAACTTCACGCATCATCGGTCTTTCACCACGCATACCAAACATGATGTGTACGCTCGGGCCATAGATATCTGCATCCATCAAACCAACTTTTGCACCACCTTCTGATAGCGCCAATGCAAGATTTGATGCAACGGTACTTTTACCAACACCGCCTTTTCCACTCACTACCGCAATAATATTTTTTACGCCACCTAAAATTGTTTTTGCATCTTTTCTGTTAGAGCTTGTGTTACTGGTAAAATTCACCGTAACCTTCGCTTCTTTATTTACCAATAATTTTACTGCATTGATACAAGCATTCATGATCAGGTCCTTCAGCGGACAAGCAGGCGTAGTCAATATAACCGTGAAAGAAACATTGTTTCCATCGATCACAATATCCTTTACCATATTTAATGTCACTAGATCTTTACCAAGGTCCGGTTCCTGCACATTACTCAGCGCTTTGAGAATATCTTCGTTCGTCATCGTTCAATTATTTGTTAAAATACCTTTACGGATGCAAAATTAGCTATTGATAATCTTACTTTGTTTATTAATTAAGGAATGTTGGTATTTTTGTGCCGAAAAGTAAAGACGGGCATCTTTATTGCATTTTTACTTAGTGTTTAACCAATCAATTGAATGAAAAAAATTATAAAATATTTCTTAGTTGCGATAATCCTGTTACCTGTTGCTGCAAAAGCACAGTTTGAAGGCTTTAAAGATTCTGTTGTACAATTGTACGGTGTTGTGATGACGGCTGATAGTCTGCAGGCAGTACCGGCAGTAAGTATCATGGTACAAGGACAGAACCGCGGTACACTTTCCAACGAGCAGGGTGTGTTTAGCATTGTGGTTTTAAAGGGTGATGTTATTCAGTTTTCGAGTATTGGTTTTAAACCGAAAACGGTTATTGTACCGAAAAATATTCCGGGTAACCAATACAGTATTATACAATTAATGGTTACAGATACGGTTTATCTTGCAGCAACTATCATTAAACAAAGGCCTAGCAGGGAACAATTTGAACGTGATTTTCTAAATACAAAGGTACCCGATGATGAGCTGGAGATCGCCAGAAAAAATAACAATGCGTCTAAGCGCCAATATATAGCAGCTAATTTACCACGAGATGGCAAAGAAGCTGTATCACAATATTTAAGTCACGAAGCGACTAAACTATCTTATTCAGGACAGATTCCACCACAAAATATTCTTAACCCATTTGCATGGGCCGAATTTATTAAATCATGGAAGCGCGGCGATTTTAAAAATAAGACTGCCACACCTCCTCCGGTTGATACCAATAATAATTAATCAATCTGCCAGCAGGCATTACCGTTATGTTGATCTTTCTTGTAGGATTTATGGGTAGTGGTAAAACACACTGGGGCAAACGCTGGTCGGAGGCTTATCAAATTCCTTTTGTTGATCTGGATGACGCCATTGAAACTGCAGAAGGAAAAACAATTCCGGATATCTTTGCCATACATGGCGAAGCTTATTTTCGTGATATCGAAACAAAAACATTGCGCGGTTTTTCTCAACAAAAAAATATCATTGTTGCGTGTGGCGGCGGTACTCCCTGCTTCCACAATAATATGCAATGGATGAATGAACACGGTACAACAGTCTACGTTACCTCTCCTTCCGATGTAATAATGAAGCGTGTTATGGTGCAACAAGATAAACGTCCATTGTTAAGAGATATGAACCCAATTGAATTACTTGCCTACATCGAACAAACAATAAAAATCAGAGAACCTTATTACACACAGGCAAAAATCACATTGGTAGAAAATGATATTACTGATGAAACATTTCAGAAAGAAATATTAAATAGTCAATCTTAAATATCCAATATCAATGCATAAAGGATTCATACAAACAGCTGCTTTACTTGGTGCATTATCCATTATACTTGGCGCTTTTGGAGCGCATGCTTTAAAAGAAATATTTACTGCAGATCTATTGCAGGTTTTTGAAACAGCGGTTCGTTATCAAATGTATCATGCGTTTGCATTGCTAGCTATTGGTATTTTATATAAAGAATTCTCAAACAAACAGATCAAGTTGGCTGGCAGTTTTTTTATTACAGGTGTTATATTATTTAGCGGCTCATTATACGCACTTTGCTTTATTGAATATCAGCATTTATCATCCTTGTTATGGATCGGCGCTATTACTCCTTTAGGCGGCTTATGCTTTATTATCGGATGGCTATTGCTATTCGCAGGTACTGTTAAAAAAAGATTAGTTTCCGCTCCATAAAATTGTCCGTATTTTTATAGTACAAATCCCCAACACCACAAATACGTAAAATTGTGGTTTTATATATCTTTGTTAGCGATGGCGAATAAAACAAAACCTGTTAAATCTGCAGCTGCTGATAAAACCGCACTGAAAAATGAACCCGAACAAAAGGTAGAGGTTAAACAATTGCTGCAAGACGAACGCACCCATAAAATTACTGGCACCATTTGTTTGCTGATCGCTTTTATGTTGTTTGTTGCGTTCACATCTTACCTGTTTACCTGGCAGGAAGATCAGGATAAAGTTTTTTTACATGGTTATAAATTATTTTGGGGAACTACTGATAAAGTAGACAATCTTCTCGGCACTTTCGGCGCTTTCATTGCACACTTTTTTATTTACAAAGGTTTTGGTGTAGCCTCTTTTCTTATCTGCAGTTTCTTTTTTGTGTTGGGTGTTAATTTGGTTTTTGGCAAGAAGGTATTTTCAATTGCGCGCAATGCAAAATATGTGATCATTGGTTTATTACTATTGAGTCTTTTAGCATCTGTTGCCATGGGCGGAAGATCATTTGCATGGGGCGGTGCTGTTGGTGATATGATCAAAGACTGGATGTATCAAACTGTTGGACAAACAGGAACACTTGGTATTTTATTCGTTGCCGTTTTTGCATATATAATCTGGCGTTTTAATCCAACATTTAAACTACCTGCCAAAAAAGATAAACCAATAACAACAGATCTGCAACCTGACGGAGAAATAATTTCTGCTGATGAATCTCCTGCAGATAATGAAATTGTTGATGATCCGATATCGGGTAATTCAATGAAAGGTGATGGTGCAAAATTATTTATACAACAAAGTATTAATGATCAGTATGCGCATGAACTCGGCATCATTGAGAAAGATGAACCCGCGAGCGTTGTTGTTACTCCACCACTTACTCCAAATTTTCCAAAACATATTGTTGAAGATTTTCCTGAAGATGATGAAACATTATCGATGGAAGATATGGAGCACAATGCAGGAAGCGGCGCAGATCCATTACATCCTTTACAATTAGAAATTAAAACTGTTCCTGATAAACCGGTTGATCTTCCCAAAACAGGATCTATCAATACACCTTACGATCCGATTTTAGATCTGAGAGATTATAAATATCCGTCGCTTGAATTATTGGAAACGCATGGCAGCGAAAAAATCATACAAGACACCAATGAACTGGAAGTAAATAAAAACCAGATCATCAATACACTTAAGAATTACGATATCACCATTTCAAAAATTTCTGCAACGGTTGGACCAACAGTTACGTTGTATGAAATTATTCCTGCAGCAGGTGTACGTATCTCCAAGATCAAAAATTTAGAAGATGATATTGCACTAAGTCTTGCTGCTCTTGGTATTCGCATCATAGCACCAATTCCTGGCAAAGGAACAATTGGTATTGAAGTACCGAATGCGAAGAAAACGATCGTGAGCATGAAGACATTATTGGCTTCAGAAAAATTCCAGAAAAATAATTTTGCATTACCAATTGCGATTGGTAAAAAAATAGATAACGAAAACTTTATTGTTGACCTTGCTGCAATGCCACATTTGTTAATGGCTGGTGCAACCGGACAAGGTAAATCTGTTGGGTTAAATGCAATTTTAGTTTCATTATTGTATTGCAAACATCCATCACAATTAAAATTTGTTTTGGTTGATCCTAAAAAAGTAGAATTAAGTATTTACAAAACAATTGAAAAACATTTCTTAGCAAAATTACCGGGCGAAGAAGAAGCCATCATCACTGATACAAAAAAAGTAGTTCACACTCTCAATGCATTGTGTATCGAAATGGATACACGTTATGACTTGTTGAAAGAAGCAGGTTGCAGAAACATCAGAGAATACAACGAAAAATTTATTGCGCGTAAATTAAATCCTGAAAAGGGTCATCAATTTTTACCATTCATCGTTTTAGTAGTAGATGAATTTGCAGATCTGATCATGACTGCAGGTAAAGAAGTTGAAATGCCGATAGCACGTTTAGCGCAGTTAGCAAGAGCGATTGGTATTCATTTAATTATTGCAACGCAACGTCCTTCTGTAAATATTATTACGGGTACAATCAAAGCAAACTTCCCTGCAAGGATTGCGTTTAAAGTGAGTAGTAAGATAGATAGTCGTACTATTTTAGATGCCGGTGGCGCAGAACAATTAATTGGTAAAGGAGATATGCTAATTAGTTACAATGGCGAATTAGTGCGTTTACAATGTGCATTTGTTGATACGCCTGAAGTTGATAAAATTGTTGATTTTATTGGCGAACAACGTGGCTATGCACAGGCATTTTTATTGCCTGAATATGTGGATGAAAAAGAAATGGAAGGAAAAGATTTTGACCTTAATGATAAAGATGCACTTTTTGAAGATGCTGCAAGATTAATAGTTACCAGCCAGGTTGGTAGCACTTCTTTATTACAACGCCGCATGAAGCTTGGTTATAACCGCGCGGGCCGTTTAATGGACCAGTTAGAAGCCTCCGGCATTGTTGGACCAAACCAGGGAAGCAAAGCAAGAGAAGTTTATATTAAAACAGATGCTGATCTGCAACAGCATTTGGCGAATATGGGGTAAATTAAAATTTCAAAAACAATAAATCAAATTCCAATTCCTTGAGCCGCTGTTGTGCGTCCCCGCCAACAGCCGAAGTCCTAACCATTTTGCTTGTCGTTATTAAAGAATACTTTCTAATAAATTCTATGGAGTAATAAATATAGAATGGGCAATCGATTCATTCACTTCGGTTATCGGCAGGGATGCCAACAACGGCATCCGTTTTTGCTATTCACAAATATTTTTTATAGAAAGGATATCCCAAATACCAATTTTATAATCTATCGCATTAAGTATCCAATCATTATCTATTCTAACAAAATAATATAATTCTGAAAAATCCTTTTTAACAGGCTCATTAGTTGCAGGATTAATGGTAGATGTTGCAAAACTCCCTTTAATATATCCCTCGAATTTATCTTCTTTTTTATCTAAAAATTCTTGACAGCCAATAACTTCTATTTCAGAAATTTCTATTCTATCAACTATGTGACTATCATCATTTTTATTTTTAAGAAGTTCTTTAAATGAATTCAAAAAACTAGGTGTTGCATAATCTTTTATATATTCTACATTATTGTTTTCCCAAGCATTTTGTACCTTATAAAAAACCGATTTGATTTCTTCTATCATATCATCTTCATTCCAAAAACGATCTTTTTCATTTGCCTCTGCTAAAACATTTTCGGATCTTTTTCCTTTATAAACAATAATTGCGCCTATTACAGCTGAACCAAAAGAGAACAAAAATGCCAGGGGAAATATTGCACTGTTCCAGCTCATAAAAAATATACGCATTTTAGGAGATCCTGCACTGAAAACATCCACCATTGTGGGCCAAAAAAACATACCGACAGCAAGAACAAGGAACGATTTGAAATAATTTTTTAAATCTGTAAACATAATTAGTGTTAAGGTCTGAAGAATAGGGATATTTATCTTTTACTGACTCAAATGTATAAATAAATATTTCAACTGCAAGATCTACAACAGTTCCATCATTTGTTCATAACATTAACGACCAGAATCTGTATTAACCTCCTTTTTTGTACCTTGCACACCCACGTTCAGTGCAATAGAACATGGCAAGAAATATTATGCCGAAAGAATTAAGAAAACAACAGGCTTTAGAATATCATTCTAAAGGAAGGCCGGGAAAAATTGAAGTCGTTCCTACCAAAGAAGCAAAAACACAACGCGATCTTTCATTAGCATATTCGCCAGGAGTTGCAGAGCCTTGCATGGAAATTTTTGCTAATCCTGAAGATGTTTATAAATATACTGCTAAAGGAAATTTAGTGGCGGTAATAAGTAATGGTACTGCCGTTCTCGGTTTAGGCGATATTGGTCCTGAAGCTGGTAAGCCCGTGATGGAAGGCAAGGGGGTACTCTTCAAAATATTTGCAGATATTGATGTGTTTGATATTGAGATCAATGAAAAAGATCCTGAAAAATTTGTACAGATAGTTAAAGCCTTGGAGCCAACTTTTGGTGGCATCAATCTGGAAGATATTAAGGCGCCTGAATGTTTTTACATTGAACAAAAACTAAAGGAACAATTAAAAATTCCGGTGATGCATGATGATCAGCATGGTACTGCCATCATCAGCGCAGCTGCGTTATTAAATGCATTAGAAATTCAAAAAAAGAAAATCGAGAAAGCACAATTCGTTGTGAATGGCGCAGGTGCTGCCGCAACTTCTTGCATGAAATTATACATTGCATTGGGGGCTAAAAGAGAAAACTTTCGCGTGTATGACAGCAAAGGATTAATACATGAAAGCAGAACCGATCTGGATGAAATGAAAAAAGAATTTATCGCTACAGGTAAAGTCTTAACATTAGAACAAGCTTTAAAAGATGCTGATGTATTTATTGGTTTGAGTAAAGGAAATATTTTATCGCAAGACATGATAAAAAGCATGGCGAAGAATCCGATCGTTTTTGCCATGGCAAACCCTGATCCCGAAATTAGTTATGAAGATGCTGTTGCTGCAAGAAAAGATGTGATCATGGCAACAGGCAGAAGTGATTATCCAAACCAGGTTAACAATGTATTGGGCTTCCCATATATTTTCCGTGGCGCATTGGATGTTCGTGCAACTACTATCAACGAAGAAATGAAACTGGCTGCAGTAAAAGCTTTGTCTGAATTAGCAAAAACACCTGTACCGGATATTGTTAATCTTGCTTATAACGAAAAACATATTTCTTTCGGTCCTACATACATTATTCCTAAACCTGTTGATCCGCGTCTACTCGCTACCGTTGCTCCTGCTGTTGCAAAAGCAGCTATCGCGAGTGGCGTTGCTAAACATCCTATCACAGATTGGGAAGCGTATGAAGTTGAACTGAATAAACGTTTAGGTTTAGATAATTCATTAAGTCGTGCCATAGGAAATAAAGCCCGTCGTGATCCGAAAAGAGTGGTGTTTGCAGAAGCAGAGAATTTGAAAGTATTGAAAGCAGCACAAATGACTTCTGAAGAAGGTGTAGGCTTTCCCATTTTGTTAGGCGATGAAGAAAGAATAAAAAAATTAGCGATTACTAATGGAATTGACGTTGAAGATATGCCGATCATCAATCCTAAATCGGATGCTACGGAAGAAATCAGAAAAGAATTTGCTGAATTATTTTTCATTAAGCGTCAACGCAAAGGCATCAATAAATTTGAAGCTGCCAAAATGATGAAGGATCGAAATTATTTCGGTTGCATGATGGTAGAAACCGGCAAAGCAGATTGTATGATCACCGGGTTAAGTAAAAATTATCCTGATACCATAAAACCCGCCATCCAAACCATCGGTACAGAGGATGGCGTGAAAAAAGTAGCAGGTATGTATATCCTGTTCACTAAACGCGGACCGTTATTTTTAGCGGATACAACTATTCAATTCAACCCAACTGCAGAAGAATTAGCAGAGATAACATTGTTAGTTGCAAAGGAAGTAAGGATGTTCAATATCAAACCAAAAATTGCGATGCTATCCTACTCTAACTTTGGCAGTAGTGACTCTACGGAAGCATCATTGGTTCGTAAGGCCAGAGAAATTGTAAAAGTAAAAGATCCGGACCTTATTTGCGATGGTGAAATACAAGGTATCATGGCTTTCAACAATGATATCTTAAAAGAAAATTACCCATTCAGTGAGTTAGTTGATGAAGAAGTAAATACATTGATCTTTCCTAATTTGGCTGCAGGCAATATTGCGTACAACTTATTGCAGGAAATTGGTGGGGCAGATTCTGTCGGCCCTGTTTTATTAGGATTAAAAAAACCGGTGCATGTATTACAGTTAGGAAGCTCCATTCGTTCTATTTATAATATGGTACTAATAGCCGTTGTTGATGCGCAAATGAAGAGTGAACCTGCTGCAAAAGAAGAAGTAAAAAAGAATACTATGTTTAAAAGAAAAGCGGCGCACGAATTATAAAAATATACCACCTTACTAAACTACTTGAATGATTCAAATGATTTGATTAATTTCATTGTAGTAAGATCAACCGAACATTAATAACCGACAATAACAGATGACAATCTTCAATCATTTCGGCCGCTATCTTTTAATGATAAAAGGCATGTTTACCAAACCGGAAAACATGCGCATGTACTGGAAAGAATTTATGCATCAGTGCGTTGATATTGGTATTGGTTCTTTGGGTATTATATCACTCATCTCATTCTTCATCGGAGCGGTTTGTGCCGTACAGACTTCTTATCAATTGGTTAGTCCAATCATTCCAAGATCTACTATTGCGCAAATTGTACGCGACTCTATCATATTAGAATTCTCAACAACGCTGGCATGTATAGTATTGGCGGGCGTTATCGGCAGCAAAATAGCCAGTGAGTTGGGCAACATGAGGGTTAGTGAACAAATTGATGCGCTGGAAATTATGGGCATCAATACCAAAGCGTATTTAGTATTGCCAAAAATTGTTGCAGCACTCGTTACAATTCCCTTATTAGTGGTAATAGGAATGACTTTAGGGATCATTGGTGGAAGGGTTGCGGCCATTGGATCTGGCGTATTGGATGCCACCACTTATGATAAAGGATTGCTCCAAAATTTTGTCCCCTATAATGTATATTTTGCTTTGATAAAATCATACGTCTTCGCGTTTATTATCAGTAGTATCCCCGCCTATTTCGGTTATAATGTAAAAGGTGGCGCGTTGGAAATTGGTAAAAGCAGCACTAAAAGTGTGGTAGTTAGTTGTATCATGTTACTATGCGCCGATTATGTATTATCTCAATTATTGTTAAATACCACTTCGCATTAATTATGATAGAGTTTAAGCATATAAAGAAAAGTTTCGGCGATAATCTGGTTTTGAACGATGTGAGTCACGTAATGGAAAGTGGCAAAGCTAATTTGATCATTGGTACAAGCGGTAGCGGTAAAACAGTTTTACAAAAATGTTTAGTAGGCTTATTTGAACCCGATAATGGCGAGATCATTTATGATGGATTAAGTTTTACCGTTATGACTGAAGATGACCGTAAAACATTACGTCAGCAGATCGGTATGTTGTTTCAAAACTCTGCATTGTTTGATAGTATGACAGTTGAACAAAATATCATGTTTCCGTTAGACATGTTTACTAAAAAACATCATTCGGAAAAACTAAAACGCGTAAACGAAGTATTGGAAAGAGTGAACCTCAAAGACGTTAATAAAAAGTTCCCTGCAGAGATCAGTGGTGGTATGAAGAAACGCGTGGGTATTGCAAGAGCTATCGTACTAAATCCTAAATATTTATTCTGCGATGAGCCCAATTCAGGCCTTGATCCACAAACTTCGATGGTGATTGATAAATTGATCTTCGACATCACAAAAGAATTCAATATGACCACCGTTATCAATACGCACGATATGAATAGCGTAATGGAAATTGGTGAGAATATTTTATATATGTATCAAGGGAAAAAAGAATGGAGCGGTACAAATAAGGATATCATCTTCAGTAAAAATGAACGCCTTAACAATTTCATTTTTGCATCTGAATTCTTAAAAGACGCAAAAGATATGCGCATGCTGGAAGCCAAGGGTAAGATCGATAATGATCGTAATATGGATGAGATGTTGAAATAATAGATATAAATAAATTCGTACAAACCAATCCTACCAACTATCCTATGAGTTATGTAAAACTAATGGTACACACCGTTTGGGTACTAAGAATCGTGAACCTATTTTATCAAAAGATAAGAGAGACCTGTTATTTTCTCATATTCAATATAATGCGAGAACAAAAGATATTTTTATTGATACCATTGGAGGACACCAAGATCATATCCATTGTTTAATTAACCTGGGGTCCGATCAAAATATTTCCAAAGTAATGCAACTGATAAAAGGCGAATCTTCTTTTTGGGCAAATAAAGAAAAACTATTAAATCATAAACTTTTTTGGGCCGAGGATTATTTTGCTGCTTCGGTTAGTGAATCTTCAGTCGAAAAAGTAAGAGGCTATATCAATAATCAGGACGAGCATCATAAGAAGATAACGTTTACACAAGAGTATGAACAATTCATAACTAGTTATGGATTTAAGTTGGGCTAAAGCCCAGAAGACTTTATCGTCATGGCCCTCCGACTAAAGTCGGAGGTTACTGGAAAGAAAAAAGAATATATGAGATACAGCTTCAGTTCCTGAAATTAGAGATTGTGAAACAAAATTTATCTTTCCATTTTTACTGTTTTTAGTGTCCTTCTTATTTTACAGACGAGACTTCATCTGTTAACCCCCGGCTTCAGTCGGGGGAGCAACTAAATCATAATCCCGGGCTTTAGCCCAATCATTCCCCTCATTAAAATGCAGCCAAAATTTCTCATTCATTCAATACTTATCTACCCTATATTTGCAAGTAAATTTTAAATTCCTAATTACCATACAATATGTCAGTTCTCGTTAACAAAGATTCAAAAATAATTGTACAAGGTTTTACCGGTACAGAAGGCACATTCCATGCAACACAAATGTTAGAATACGGAACTAAAGTTGTTGGTGGCGTTACTCCCGGAAAAGGCGGTACGCTTCATTTAGAAAAGCCTGTTTTTAACACAGTAGCTGATGCGGTTAAAAAAACAGGTGCTAATGTAAGTATCATTTTTGTACCACCAGCTTTTGCTGCTGATGCAATTATGGAAGCCGCTGAAGCAGGCATTGCTTTAGTAGTTTGTATTACAGAAGGTATTCCGGTTCAGGATATGGTGAAGGTTAAAAATTATTTACTAAGCACATCTACCCGTTTGATCGGGCCAAATTGTCCTGGTGTAATTACTGCTGAAGAATGTAAAGTAGGTATCATGCCTGGCTTTATTTTCAAAAAAGGAAGAGTTGGTATCGTATCAAAATCGGGTACATTAACATACGAAGCTGCGGATCAGGTTGCAAAAGCTGGTTTAGGTATTTCAACTGCTATTGGAATTGGTGGAGATCCGATCATCGGTACTACTACTAAACAAGCTGTAGAATTATTAATGAACGATCCTGAAACCGATGCGATCGTAATGATCGGTGAAATTGGTGGTGGCATGGAAGCAGAAGCCGCTAACTACATCAAATCAACCGGCAATAAAAAACCTGTTGTAGGTTTCATCGCCGGACAAACAGCACCTCCAGGACGCCGTATGGGCCATGCAGGTGCCATCGTTGGTGGAGAAGACGATACTGCCATTGCAAAAATGAAGATCATGGCTGCTTGCGGTATTCATGTGGTGGCTAGTCCTGCGGATATAGGTAAGACAATGGCTGAAGCATTGAAGAAAAAATAACAACCAAAACATACATAATTTATTACAAATAATAAAGCCTCCAGCCATTGGAGGCTTTTATCTAAGCTTTAGCCCAACCTTTTCCATATAACATCAGTATATGTTAATAAAACTAGAACCGTGAAAATAGTCTCTTTCATAATCGTGGCGCTTATAAGTCTTGTTATCTTTTCTTCTTGCGGTAAACCAAGTACCTCTGGTGCAATTCTAGGGACCTGGAAAGCAGATTCCTCTCTTATTACAGGAGTGTCCGATTCTTCGGGAAGCTATTCGTATATTCCTAGTAGTACTTATGGTTTTATAGAAAAAACAGTATATCCGTCTGAAGGATCTATTATTGAAATATTCAAATCAAATGGCTCAGCTATTGAAATAGATAACACTCAAACATCGTCGGATACTACACTTGGTACTTTTTACAAATCAAATGGAAGTTTTTATCTTCACCAAGAAGGGCAAACTTCTTCTGAATCAGATGGCCAATTTAAAGTATCAGGTAATCATGCAACGCTAACAGAAGTGATTGATACGCTTAACGAAACCATTACCGGAATACTGTATTTAACCCGCCAGTAAGTAGTATATTTAATGAACAAATCGAGCATATGAAAATTTCGGTAACTATACTTATAGCGTTCATCAGCATTGTTATTATTTCTTCCTGCTCAAAAAAGAGTAGTAGCCTTCCTACTAATAATAACAAGGATACTTCTGTTACAATTCCTGCAATTGTAGGTGAGTGGGAAGCCGATTCATCTTCAATCGTGGCTACTGTTGGACCTTTTGAAGTATATCGCCAAGATACAGTATTCACACATGGGCATTCTATCATTCAAATATTTAACGCAGATAGTACAGGTTTATTAATAGATGATACACAATCACCTCCTGATACAACAGCGGGTAATTATTATCTGGCAAACAATATAGTGTATACACTTGCAAGCGGTCAATCAAGCTATATAGCAACCGGCAGGTACACTATTAACGCAAATCATTTAACGCTCGCAGAATCTGAAGATTCATTAGGTGCCGTTATCACGGGGACACTTTATCTAACCAAACAATAAAAAATATTATACAATAAAAAATCCCCGGTCATTTGATCGGGGATTTTTTATTTATACAAAGTAAGTTCTATTTGTATTGAGGAATTAAAGTCTTAGCAAGATCAATCATTTTGTTGATACCATCTTGAGGTAAATTCCCTTTTTTAAATTCAGCCAAAACTTCAGGGTATTTGTTGTCCATTTCTAATAAGAAATGTTCTTCAAATGCTTTTACATTTTTAACAGCCACATCTTTGATGACACCTTGTGTACCAAGATAAATTACAGCAACTTGTTTTTCAACCGACATTGGTGAGTATTGTAATTGTTTCAACAATTCCACGTTTCTCGCTCCTTTATCAATTACATTTTTAGTAGCTGCATCCAAATCACCACCAAATTTACTGAACGCTTCCAACTCTCTGTAAAGCGCCTGATCCAGTTTTAATGTACCGGCAACTTTCTTCATTGATTTGATCTGTGCATTACCACCCACACGACTAACAGAGATACCTACGTTGATCGCCGGACGAATACCTGCGTTGAACAAGTTACCTTCTAAGAAAATTTGTCCGTCAGTGATAGAGATAACGTTTGTTGGAATATATGCAGATACGTCACCGGCTTGTGTTTCAATAACAGGCAATGCTGTTAATGAACCTCCGCCTTTAACTAAATGCTTAATAGATTCAGGTAAGTCATTCATTTGTCTTGCGATATCATCTTTAGCAATAACTTTCGCAGCTCTTTCCAATAAACGGCTATGCAGATAGAATACATCACCTGGATAAGCTTCACGTCCTGGCGGGCGACGCAACAGCAATGATACTTCACGATAAGCAACTGCCTGTTTAGAAAGATCATCATAAATAATTAATGCCGGTCTGCCGGTATCACGGAAAAATTCTCCGATCGCTGCACCGGCAAATGGCGCATAGAATTGTAATGGAGCCGGATCAGCTGCAGACGCTGCAACGATCGTAGTATATTCCATTGCACCATGCTCTTCTAAAGTTTTCATGATACCAGCAATGGTAGAAGCTTTCTGACCGATCGCAACATATATACAGTAAACAGGTTTACCTGCTGCAAAAAATTCCTTTTGATTGATAATGGTATCAACACAGATAGCTGTTTTACCAGTCTGGCGATCACCAATAACCAATTCTCTTTGTCCACGACCAATAGGGATCATTGCATCAATTGCTTTGATACCTGTTTGTAGAGGTTCTTTAACCGGCTCACGGAAAATTACCCCTGGTGCTTTACGCTCCAATGGCATTTCGTATAATTCTCCTTTGATTGGACCTTTACCATCGATTGGTTCACCCAATGTATTGATAACACGACCGCTCATACCTTCACCTACTTTAATAGATGCGATCTTTCCTGTACGTTTTACTTTATCACCTTCTTTAATTCCGGCGCTATCACCCATCAATACCACACCTACGTTATCTTCTTCAAGGTTCAAAGCGATAGCTTTAATACCATTACCAAACTCAACAAGCTCACCTGAACGAACATTGTTTAAGCCATAGATACGGGCAATACCATCGCCCACTTGCAATACAGTTCCTACTTCTTCCAAGCTTGCGCCTGCGTCGAAGTTGGTTAGCTGTTGACGTAATATCGCTGATATTTCATCTGGTTTAATGTCTACCATCTTGTTTATTTTTATAAAATTATCTTATGTTATGAATGTACTCGTTATTCAAAAATTCTCTTTTCAATTCGTTAAGATCTTTCAACACACTTGCATCAATTAATTTACCCCCTGTTTCTAAAACAAACCCTCCTATCAATTCTTCATTCACTGCATTTTCTATCTCTACATTTGCAATGTTAGAAGCTGCTTTTAATTTAGCTATGATCGCATTAGTAAAGTCTGCATCAACAGGAACCGCTGTCGTGATCTTTACCTTATGAATATTTTTTATTTCATTGAACTGATCGATGAATGCATTAGCAATTTCAGGTAAATCGTATTCTCTTCCTTTAACTATCAACAAGGTGATAAAAGCCGAGGTTAATTTTGATACTCTTTCTTTTGTAATAGATCCTATTATTTTGCCTTTTACATCACCTTTAATAATAGGACTGCGCAATACTGCTACAAAATCAGCATTGCTTTTGCAGATAGATTGTATAAACTTCATATCCGCATACACCGCTTCTAATTGATTTTGTTCAATAGACAAATCAATTATGCTCTTTGCGTACCTGCCTGCTAATCTTGGATTATTCATAAATAATGAGCTGATGTGCTAATCTGCTAATTTGCTAATGAGTGACTAAGTAATTTATAGAGTTTGTCTATAATAAATTAGCACATTAGCATATTAGCTAATTATCACATTATTAATTTAGTTTCACTTCTTCTGATAGTTGCTTGATGTATTTTTCCTGTTCTGTTTTATTGCCTAACTCTCTGCGCAATACTTTTTCACTTACTTCTACCACCAATTTACCAACCTGATTTTTCAATTCAGTAACAGCAGCCATTTTTTGCTGGTTGATAGCAGCTTGTGCTTCATTGATAATTTTAGCAGCTTCTATCTTTGCCTGATTTTTTGCTTCGCCGATAATTTTATCTTTTGTTTCTTTTGCTTCTTTTAATAATGATGCTCTTTCTTCACGGGCCTGCATTAATAATGCTTCGTTATCATTTTTTAATTGGGCCATTTCTGCATTTACTTTTTCTGCTAAAGCAATAGAATCAGCAATTGATTTTTCTCTTTCATCTAACATACCTAAAATAGGTGACCATGCAAATTTTTTAAGTATGATTAACACTACTATAAAAGACAACATTGTCCAGAAAATAAGACCAAAATGTGGCAATAATAAATCCATAATATATATTTTGATTAGCTACCGCTAATGATTAAACGCGTTTTAAATGGACAATTGGCAATTGTACATTATCAATTGTCAATTAAATATTACTGCATCCTCCGTCCTGTACTTTAGATGCAGTAATGTTTTTAAAGACTACTTCAATACAGCAAGTAAACCCGCGATCACTGCAAAAAGGGCAACACCCTCTACGAATGCAGCAGTCAGGATCATGTTACCGCGAATGTCGTTAGCAGCTTCCGGTTGACGAGCAACTGATTCAGCAGCACCTTTACCGATTAAACCGATACCGATACCAGCGCCGATTGCAGCTAAACCTGCACCGATCGCGCCACCAGCATTAGCTAAAGAAGCATCTAACAAAATGTTCAATAATGACATAACTGTTGTTTTATGAATGAATAAAAAATTACGCAATAATTGGATCATCATGGCCGTTTCCTTCACCATGACCTCCTTCTAATGATTGACCAATAAACACAGCGGTTAAATTTGCAAAAATATACGCCTGAATAAACGCCACTAAAATCTCGATCAAATAAATAAACACTGCAAATGCGACAGATAATGGAGAGAATCCATATCCTGCGGCTGTTGCCATTGCACCAAAAATAAAGATCAATACTATAAAGCTTAAGATAACAATATGTCCTGCTACCATATTGGCAAAAAGACGAATGATCAATGCTGCTGGCTTAATTAACAAAACACCCGCCAATTCGATTGGTATTAAAATTAATTTAACAAGAAAGGGTACTCCCGGAGGCCAAAAAATATGACCCCAAAAATGTCTGTTGGTACTAAATAAAATAACAATTAATGAGATAATACCTAATACTGCTGTAAAAGCAATATTCCCTGTAACATTTGCAGAACCTGGTACTAGGCCCACTAAACTATTAATAAGAATAAAGAAAAATACTGTTAACAGGTATGGCAGATATTTATCAGCCTTTTTCCCAAGATTAGGCTTAGCTACATCATCTCTTATAAATGTAATAATTGGTTCAATCGCATTTTGTAATCCACTTGGTGCTATTTTAGAGCCGCCAGCTTTGCCCTTGTTAGCGACGGTAGTCATTACCCACACTAAAAGCGTCAATGCAATAAACATCTGCATCACGTTTTTAGTTATAGAAAGATCGTACACAACTGTTCCATCAGATGAAGTGATCTTTTGGTTCTCGTCTAAACCATATCCATTATAAATATCCTGACCTTCTTTACCAAAATGTGATGAAGAAAATACTTCGATCCCTTTTTCTTTAGAATATAATATTATAGGCAAAGGAATCGTAGCATGAAAATCTCCAATACTAAAAAAGTGAAACTCATGGGAATCCTTGATATGTTCCATGATAATTTTCGACGGATCTAGCTTTTCTTCTTTTTTATCTGAATTATGCTGTTCTATATTTGGCGCAGGTATTTCCTGTGCTATTGAGATATTACAAAACAATACCATAAATAAGCTAAAAGTCGCTACCAGTAATGCTTTTATGCTATTTTTTGCCATTTTATTTCCTAAATTTGCCGCAAAGATAAGCACCGGACGCCTGAAAACCGAAAAAGTCTAATCTAAAATTGTAAAAAAATGCAATATTTTAAAAGTGAGGTGGATTATATAAGCTTTACTTGCTTCTCGAACTGCATTTTGTGCAATTGATGATAAATTCCCTTTTCCTGGATCAGTTCCTCGTGGGTACCAATTTCTTTTATTTCGCCTTTTTCAAGTAAAATAATTTTATTGGCTTTGCGAATGGTGGATAAACGATGGGCAATTATGATCGAAGTCCTTCCTGCTATTAATTTATCGATAGCGGCCTGTATTAATTGTTCGCTTTCCGTATCAACAGATGAAGTGGCCTCATCTAAAATTAAAATAGATGGATTATATAATAACGCTCTTACAAAAGAAAGCAATTGTCTTTGTCCTAATGATAAAGTAGCGCCTCGTTCCATTACATTATAATCATACCCGCCTGGTAGCTGCATGATAAAATCATGAATACCTATCAGTTTTGCGGCAGCAACAACCTCTTCTTTTTTTATCGCATCATTACGAAGCGTAACATTATCATAAATAGAACCACTGAATAAAAATACATCCTGCAACACAACTGCAATTTTGCTACGCAGAAATGAGAGTTCATATTTTTCAATGTCAATAGCATCAATAGTGATACTACCTTTTTGAATATGGTATAAACGATTGAGTAAACTGATGATGGAAGTTTTTCCACTTCCCGTATTACCAACAATGGCCAACGTTTCACCTGAATTTATTTTAAAGTTGATGTCTTTTAAAACATAATGATCGTTAGTATATGCAAACCAAACATTTTTAAATTCAACATCGCCGCCAATTGTTGGCGTTATTACTGTTCCTTTATTGTCAGCGATATCATTATTGTCTAATACTTTAAATACTCTTTCGCTGGCAATCATACCCATTTGTAATACATTGAATTTATCCGCCATCACGCGCAGCGGACGAAACAATAAATTCAGACAAAGAATAAAAGAAGTGATCGTTCCTGCGGCATTAGCATCTTCTTGTCCGCCTGCCCACCAAACCAATAAGCCCAATGACAATGCCATTACCAATTCTACTATTGGAAAGAAAACAGAGTACGCAAAAATCGCTTTGATATTCGCATTGCGATGTTCAACATTAATCGTATTAAATTTATTCAATTCTCTGTCTTCTGCCGCAAAAGCTTGTACAATAGCCATTCCTGTTAAATGCTCCTGCACAAATGCATTCAAATGTGCCACTGCATTTCTTACACGAATAAAAGATTTGTTCACACTTTCTTTAAAATAATAGGTAGCAAGAATTAATCCCGGAAAAGGTGCCAAACAGATAAGCGTCAATTTCCAATCAACAAAAAACATGTAAGCAACAACTGCAATAATAGAAAGGAAATCAGCGATGATCGGTATTAAACCATCACTAAAAATATCGTTGATAGATTCTATATCATTAATGGTTCTTGTAGTTAATGTACCGATAGGTGTTTTATCGAATTGAGATAAATTAAGATCGATCACTCTTTCATAAGTAGCTACACGCATATCTTTCACAACATTTTGTCCGAGTGCTGCTGTATAAAATGTAAAAATAAAACGACTGATTGTTTCAATTAACAATAATGATAATTGAATAATAGTAATGCCGATAATAACCTGTACAGGACCTTTAAAGAGCCAGATATGCGCACCATCTCTAAATCCTTTGTTGATAGTAATTTGTATAAGCCATGGCCTTATGGGAGAAATAACTGCTAAAAAAATAGCTAAAAAAATGGACCAGTAAAATTTACTTTTATAAGGAGCAGCAAAACTAAATACCCTGCGAAGCAAAGAAAAATCAAATATCTTTTTGTCCTTATTTTGTTCGCTCATATTACTTTCCTTCCATCTTTTTATTGTACGCTTTTATAAAGATCGCTCCTAGGTTTTTATAAGGAGGTATATAATTATCCCAGCTATCTCTTACATCTTTATTCTTATCCGCTGCAAAAAGTTTAGTTAGTGAGTACCACATATCCTGCCATACCAATGTTTTACCGGAAATAAGATCTTGGTTCAGATAATTCAAGATTGGTTTATTGATATCTCCTTTCCCAATTTCTTTTGTAGATATGATATTTGCATTCGGACATATATCTAATATCTCATTTAAGTTTTTGTATCCGCCGCAAGAACCTAACACAATGATTTTTGCTGTACCCGGCATTCTGTCAATAGTACGAGGTAACCAATAACTGTGCCCTCTGTGAATTACCACTGAAGGCTCAAGATCATTTTTATATAAATACCTGTTGAGATGGATCTGAGCAGAATCGTCAAGGTTAGTGTCATTATCTAATGGGCGGTTAGCGAATATCCAGATTTTTTGTCCTCTCAATGATTTGATCTCTACCCATTCCTTTTGCATGGTTACTTTCCAATCTTTAACAGAAAAAGAACTTACAAAATCTGGAAAATATTTTTTTCCATCTGCATCTCCATAAAAGAAAACCTGCTGAATTATTCTGCCACTATCATCTGCCAAAACAGAATCTGAAATACTATAAATAGAAGGAATGCCTATCTCGCTTGTCAAATCAATTTTCGGATCATTGGCAGATTGAAAAATTATTTTTAACAGGCCGTAAATAACCTGCCCCTTTGTATTTTTATCTTTTATGCTTCGCTCTTCATTATCTTTTACATTTTGCAAAATCGTTTTTAATAATGCAGTGTCTTTTATACTGCTGTAACTATCTGCTACATCAACTGCATCTTCTAAACTACCAACATTATCAAGATTAGCCACAAATCCCTTCATCAATGTTTGGGAATTTTCTTTCGGCATCAATTGTAGAAATGTATTCAGCTGATTAAAATTAGCCGCCATTTTAATGAACTTTTTAAAGTAGTCCATATTTACATTCTGTAGCAACTGGTCGCCCCTTGGCGTTGGTCCCATCTTCTTAAGCATATCTGCAAAAGCATATTTATAACTTGATGTATAAATATCATTTTCACCCATTACCAATACGTAATAAATTTCTTCAGCAGTTAACGGCTCGATGGCCTTCATGCGAATACTCAAATTATTCTCTTCATGTAACTCATTGATAGGCGTAATAAAATCTTCTATGGCTTTGTGTTGCAAAACATCGCGCAAACCATTGGGACCAATCATTGCAATAGGAGTATCCTTACTGATAAGTCTGCTACTGTAGCCGATCTCTGTTTTTACTAATAGTTTAAAGTAGTCGACCTTATCACCATCACCAATGTATTTTTTTATACTGTCGATGGTTATTTTATTATGCAGGATATTATCCAAAAAAGGAAAATACAATAATGCGTTGGGTGTTTTACTTAACCCCGCAACAACCTTTACTATTGGATCGGGATTTCGATGTATCAGTTGTCCCTCAGGTGAATTAGTTGCAGATGCATAATTATATACTTGCACAGGATCGCGAAGCGTAGTTGCTGTGATAAGACTATCAGCAAAAGATTCGTTTACGTAAGGCTTTATAGTTGATAATATTTTATCAGGATATAAAGCACAATATTTAAGATAGAGTATATTTTCACTTTCATGATACCCGGGATTCTTATCAAAAATATCTGCATTGATTTTACCTACTTCGTAAGGAACTTCTTTAATGTATGGCGCCATACTAAGGGTATCGATATTGGCGTCCATAATTTTCTTGAAATTATCGACTAAAATTCCTGCTAAAGATGGGGCAATTTGTTTTGCTTCATACGCTATCCTGAAATTTTTTACAAGATCCCGTATATATACCAAATACCTTACCTTATCATTATTAGAGGATATCTTATCATTAAGTTCTACCGAGTCAGTCAATTCATTCACCTTCCTGAATATTACATCCGTAACATGCAGGTTTATTTCATCATTATTGCTAACTTTAAGCAGGCCATCTTGTTTACCGTCATCCTTATCCAATAGATTTTGTTCTTCACTTATTCTATCATGAAAAAGGACACGAGCAAAAGGCACTTTAACAGTGTCCACAGAAGCAAAAGCAGTGATGTTAATTACCGATAAGATTGAAAGAATAAAAAGCTTCAACATGTATTCTTTTAAAGCTACTAAGTTACGCCATCATTTTTAATATGTAACAGCCAGATAATAAATCGCTTAACAATTTGATAATACAACTATTAGGTTCAAACCAACACAATCTTATAATGATAGACTAATTTTACAAATAATAATATGAGCACTGTTAAGAAAATATTAATTGCAGATGATGAGCCGGATATCCTTGAGATATTGCAATTTAATCTCCAGAGAGAAGGATATACTGTTATTACTGCTAAAAATGGCGACGAAGCTATTGAGCAAGCAAAAAAACACCAACCTGATCTTATCATTCTTGATATAATGATGCCGGGGAAAAATGGTATTGAAGTTTGTAATATCCTGCGCCAACAGCCTGCATTTTATGCTACGCTAATTATTTTTCTATCTGCTATCAGCGATGAGGGTACTGAAGTTTGGGGACTGGAAACAGGTGCAGATGATTACGTTACCAAACCAATTACACCTAAAGTTTTAATAAGCAAAGTGAGCGCTTTATTTAGAAGATTAAATAAAGGTGAAAGCACTATTATACAAATTGGTGACCTTAAAATTGATCGCGAAAAATATATCATGAATTATCAGGGCAATGATATTATCCTTGCCCGTAAAGAATTTGAATTATTGGCGCTTCTTGCCTCGAAACCCGGCAAAGTTTTTTTACGCAACGAGATATTGAATCAGGTTTGGGGTACCGAAGTTATTGTGGGTGACCGAACAATTGATGTTCATATCCGCAAGATCCGCCAAAAATTAGGGTTAGACTGTATTACCACTGTAAAAGGAGTTGGCTATAAGTTTGAACTATAGCTTTATCTTTACGCTAAGCCCATCAAAACTTGCAGGTATGTTATCACCTAAAAATTTTTCTCCGCAGCAATTAGCAGCATTAGCAGCATTAGCATTAGCTGTTCCGATTAGTTTAAGTACTTATTTATTGGCTCCCAACTGGTGGATCGTTCTCACTTTTTTTATTGTGATCTTTTCCGGAAGTTATGGATTGATCTTATATACGTTACAAAGATTCGTATATCGCAAAATAAAGTTGATCTATAAATTGATCTATCAAACTAAAGCAAGTAAAAGAGAAGAGTTTTATTACAACAATATTTTACCACAAAAAAGTATTGAAGAAGTTAGACAAGATGTTGAAACCTGGGCCAAGCAAAGAAAAGCAGAGATAGAAGTATTAAAACAAAACGAAGCGTATAGAAAAGAATTTCTGCAAAATTTGTCTCATGAATTAAAGACACCCATTTTTGTAATACAAGGTTATGTAGATACTTTATTGAATGGCGGCGCATTGGACAATCCGGAAGTAAACAAAAAATTCTTAGTAAGCACTTCAAGAAATGTTGACAGGTTAGTCAACCTCGTGGATGACCTTGATGAGATTGCAAAATTGGAAAGCGGTGAACAGGAATTATATTTAGAAAATTTTGTGATACAGGATATTTTTAAAGAAGTATTTGAATCGCTTTCTATCAAAGCTGATGACAGACAAATAAAATTGTCTATCAAAAAAGGATGTGAACTGCCTTTGATGGTTTATGCAGATAAAGAAAAAATAAGACAGGTTGCTACGAACCTTGTAGACAATGCTATTAAATACGGTAAACAACATGGTGAAGTAGAATCCAGCTTTTATAGAATTGATGGCGAAAGAATACTTGTGGAAGTTAGTGATAATGGTTCGGGTATTGCCGAAGAACATTTAGGAAGAATATTTGAACGCTTTTACAGAACTGATCTTGCAAGAAGCAGAAAAGGCGGTGGCAGCGGTTTGGGTTTATCTATCTGCAAACATATTATTGAAGCGCATCAACAAGCAATGCACGTACGTAGCACTTTAGATGTTGGCACAACCTTTGGATTTACACTGATAAGTAAAAAAGATTAACACTTTTCTAAAAATCATATTTAGATAATATACACTTTACAATTTAGCAACATACGCATCAGTACTTTGTACAAAGTTTATACGCTTTGGAAAAAAGAAAAATGGATGTAGCGGTTGTTTCTGATGTTCACCTTGGAACTTATGGCTGCCACGCCAACGAATTATCCCGCTACCTTTCTACAATCGACCCTACCATACTTGTTCTAAATGGCGACATTATAGACATGTGGCAATTCAGTAAAAAATATTGGCCAACCGGACACATGCAAGTAATTAAACAAATTACAAGCATGCTCAGTCGTGGTGTAAAAGTTTACTACATAACCGGTAACCACGATGAAATGTTACGCAGGTTTGAAAATTTTTCTATCGGCGATTTTCACATTGTTAATAAAATGATCATTCATCACCCTAACAATACCCGCAGTTGGATATTTCATGGAGATGTATTTGATGTTACCATGCAGTATAGCAAATGGCTGGCAAAGCTTGGTGCTGTTGGGTATGATATGTTGATCTATATCAACGCATTCATCAATTATCTCAGTAAAAAAATGGGAAGGGGTAAAATTTCTCTTTCTAAAAAGATAAAAAACTCTGTAAAAAGTGCTGTAAAATATATCAACAGTTTTGAAGATACAGCTGCAGGTATCGCGATCGAAAAGGGATATGATTATGTATTGTGCGGACATATACATCAACCTTGTAACAGAGAAATAAAAACCGAAAAAGGAAAAGTAAATTATCTAAACTCGGGTGACTGGATAGAAAACCTTACGGCACTGGAATACAAAAACAACAAGTGGGATATTTATTATTATCAGCAGGATACTGAAGTCAATGAACTGAACGATGCTATTTACATGGATGAAGCAGCCTACTTACGCACAACAGAATTATTTAAAATGATGATGGAAGATTTTAACCTAGCCTCTTAAAATTATGAAAGTACTATACGCCATACAAGCAACAGGTAACGGACACATTAGTCGCGCCAACGAAATTATTCCAATGCTCGAAAAAAAATGCGAGCTGGATATTTTAGTTAGTGGAACAGAAGCTGATATAGACCTTAATCATTTTATAAAATATCGCAGAAAGGGTTTGAGTTTTGTTTTTGGCAAGAAAGGAGGAATCGATTTTTATAAAACACTTAAGCAACTGCAATCAAAGAAATTCTTAGCAGAAATAAAAGATCTACCTGTTGAAGAGTATGATCTGGTAATAAATGATTTTGAACCGATCAGTGCATGGGCTTGCAAAATTAAAAATGTTCCCTGCATGGCAATGAGCCATCAGTATGCAGTGTTACATAAAAATGCACCAAAGCCATTAAAGGCAGATCCTCTATCATGGTTGGTATTACGTTATTATGCCCCATGCAAACAAGGGGTTGGTTTTCACTTTAAAAATTACGGCAGCGATATTTTTACACCTGTTATAAGAAGAGAAATTCGTAATGCAATTCCTAAAAATATGGGGCATTATACTGTTTACCTTCCGGCATACGATGAAAAAAAATTAGTAAAAGTTTGCAGCGAATTTAAAGATGTGCAATGGCATATATTTTCTAAACGCTCTAAAAAAGCGTACACTATAGGAAATTGTTTAGTACGCCCGGTAAATGCATTTGATTTTACAGGAAGTTTTACAACCTGCGAAGGAATTTTATGCGGTGCAGGTTTTGAAACACCTGCAGAAGCAATGTACATGGGCAAAAAGCTTTTCACTATTCCAATGAAGAGCCAATACGAACAACAATGTAATGCGGCTTCAATAAAGGAATTTGATATCCCTGTGATCAAAAGTTTAAAAGAAAAGCATTATCCAAAAATAGAAGCCTGGTTAAAAGAAAAACCTAAACCGGCCATTCGTTTTGAAGATGAAACTGATAAAGTGATCGACTATGTATTATCTCATGGTATCAATAATAATATCGGCGGAGATAGAGCTGCAACCCTACGTGATATTTCAGATATGTTGAGTAAGGATATGCTTGTTGCTGAAATAGGATAAATACTATGATTGGGCCAAAAAGTCCATGACCATTATAAAATAAATAACTCTTGACCTAAGTCAGGGGTTATTTGTGTAAAAGACTTTTGGTCAACAGTATCAATTGGTTTTCCTTACAGTTTCCAAAAACTGTTTTGCATCCGCAGACAAAACAGTCGTCGTTAATTCCCCATCTTGCAAAAAAGAAAACAACATACAATGTTCATCATTCATTCTAAAATAAATATCCTGCACTACACTGTCACGTTTAAAAAAATGTAACGAACCGTCATAACCACATTGCGCATCAGGATTTGTTGGGTTAGCTGATACATAATCGCTCAGTTTATTAACGTCGTTTTTATCTCTGATTATTTTTACAGTTACCACAGTATCAATAGTACCATCGCCCTTAAAGTAATTAATAGCAACGCTATCAGCATCAACAGTTATTGCTTTCAATTTTTTATTTGTACTATGACAAGCAGTTAAGCAAATAAGCAAGCTTGCAAAAAGAACGATCGTTTTCATTCAATAGATCTAATCAGGTTAATTAATTTGTTCTGCTAACATTTCTTTTTGAAATTGTCTTTCAAACACAAAAGCGCCAAAAGGAATAATAGCCGCAATAAATGCTTTCACAAACCAGCCGGATTTCTTTTTCAACTTACCTCCCACTTCAAAAGCCAGCACTAAAAAAGCAATGAATAAAATACCATGTGTCATACCTGCAATCCGAACTGGTTTTTGATAATGAGCTATATATTTTAATGGCATCGCTATTAATAACAATACTAAAAAAGAAACACCTTCAGCAATAGCAATTATCTTAAATAGTTGTAGCAATTTATTTTCTTTCATAAGAATCTTCGTTTAATAATTGATCACCTGCTCTTCCATTTGAGCCGGCATCTTTCTGAATTCATATTGTTGATTGCGTAATTGAGGTTCAAAGCCGCCTTCTTTGATAGCTTCTTGTATACTCTTGCTGGTAAAGCGATGTGGTGCGCCCGCTGCGCTTACAACATTCTCTTCGATCATGATGCTGCCAAAATCATTTGCGCCCGCGTTCAAACAAATCTGGGCCGTTTTTTTACCTACTGTCAACCAACTTGCCTGTATATTTTTTACATTCGGCAACATGATACGACTCATCGCGATCATGCGGATATATTCTTCCGCAGTTGTTAAATTATGTACGCCTCTTATTTTCGTCAGTAACGTATCAACATCCTGAAATGTCCATGGAATAAAAGCGATAAAACCTTTTGCATGCTCAGGTTTTCTGCTTTGTACTTCTCTTATTTTTACCAGATGCTCCATACGTTCTGCAATAGTTTCAACATGGCCGAACATCATTGTCGCTGATGTGGTAATATCTAATTTATGCGCCTCATGCATAACATCCAGCCATTCCTGGCTACCACATTTTCCTTTGCTGATCAAACGACGAACACGGTCAACCAATATCTCTGCACCCGGACCAGGAAGACTATCCAATCCGGCTTCTTTCAAAGCAACCAATACTTCTACATGTGATTTTTTAGACACTTTCGCGATATGCGCAACTTCTGGCGGACCAAGCGTATGTAATTTTAAATTCGGATATAAACTCTTCAATTCTTTAAACAAACCAACATAATAATCTAACCCAAGATCAGGATGATGGCCACCTTGTAACAACAATTGTTCTCCGCCATATTTAATGGTTTCGTCGATCTTCCTTTTGTACGTTTCAATATCTGTTATGTATGCTTCAGGATGGCCGGGTATGCGATAGAAATTACAAAATTTGCAATTGGCAATACACACATTCGTAGTATTCAAATTGCGATCGATGATCCATGTCACTTTGTTGTACGGCACTTGCTTTTTACGCAACTCATCCGCTACATACATTAACTCTGTCAATGGTGCATTATCAAATAAATACACGCCTTCTTCTACAGAAAGAAATTCAAAATTTAGTGCTTTTTGATATAGGTCGTTCAAATTCATAATTGTATTTTTTGCTTCTCCGGTCACAAAATATTCGTACGCAAAAATACATTGATTCAACTGTATTTTTAGTTTTACATATTTATATCCTTAAATGTATTTTTCTATCCTGTTTTACTGTTTTCGCCCCTTAACTTTGCGGAATGATTCAATATGAGAAATTTACTCTTACCAATGGGTTAAGAGTTTTAGTACATGAAGATAAAAGTACCCCAATGGCCGTAATAGATGTTATTTACGATGTGGGCGCACGCGATGAAAACCCCAATAAAACAGGCTTTGCACATTTATTTGAACACTTAATGTTTGGCGGAAGTATTAATATCCCCGTATATGATGAACCATTGCAAATTGCGGGTGGAGAAAATAATGCATACACTTCCAACGATCTTACCAATTATTATTGTCAATTACCTGCCGAAAATATCGAAACAGCTTTCTGGCTGGAAAGTGACCGTATGTTAAGTTTGGCTTTCAATGAAAAAAGTCTGGAAGTACAACGTAAAGTAGTAAGTGAAGAATTCAAAGAGCATTATATTAATAAGCCTTATGGCGATGTTTGGCATAAAATGCGTAAGCTTGCTTATACCAAACATCCTTATAAATGGATGACGATAGGTGAAGAATTAAGTCATGTTGAAAATGCTACTTTGCAAGATGTAAAAGACTTTTTCTTTAAGCATTACACCCCCTCAAATGCAATTTTAGTTGTGGCAGGAAATGTAACAACGGCGGAAGTAAAAGTGCTGGCGGAAAAATGGTTCGGATCAATTCCCGCAGGTAATAAATACAAACGTGATCTTCCGCAAGAACCAAAACAAACCGAAGCAAGAAAGTTAGAAGTGAAAGCAAATGTACCGCTAGATGCTATTTATAAATGCTGGCATATTTATTCACGTTTAGATCCAAGATATTATGTTGTAGACTTGATAACAGAAATTTTAAGTGGTGGTGGATCTTCCCGTTTATTTCAGGCATTGGTGAAAGAAAAGAAATTATTCAGCAATATTGAATGTTACCACGTTGGTAGTACAGATGCAGGTTTGCTAACCATTGAAGGAAAACTGGTAAAAGGTGTAAGCATGCAAGATGCTGAAGCGGGTATCAATAAAGAAATAAAAAAATTACAGGCAGAAGGGATCAGTTCAAAAGAATTAGAAAAAGTAAAGAACAAGACCGAAAGCACAATGGCCTTTAATGATATGAGCATAACTGAACGAGCTGATAGTCTAGCTGTATATGAATTATTGGGAGATGCTAATCTCATAAATACAGAATTGGGGAAATACCAAGCTGTTACTACAGACGATATTATCAACGAAAGCCGCATAATTTTCGATGATAAAAATTGCAGCACACTTTATTACTATAGCGAAGAAAAAAATTAAACACAAAAGTAAAAAGCAACCCCTATAAATGATCGATAGAACAGTAGCTCCCGAAATAAAAGACGCAACAGAATTCAATCTTCAACTAAAACCTTACGAGAAGTTTACATTGGATAATGGCGTAGAAGTATACGCAATCAACGCAGGTGCACAAGATGTGTTGCAATTAGAAATGATCTTTTATGCAGGCAATAGTTACGAGTCTGCAAATGCAGTAGCGGCAGTAACCAACCATTTATTAAAAAACGGCACCTCTACTAAAACGGCTTTTCAAATAAACGAACATTTTGAATATTATGGTTCGCATTGCAGCCGAAGCTGTTCTAATGAAACCGCTTCTCTATCGCTACACACACTCAATAAACATCTGGATGTTTTATTGCCGGTGATGAGAGAAATGATCACCGATTCTGTTTTCCCGGAAGACGAATTGGTAACCTACAAGCAGATCTGCAAACAAAAATTATCCGTAAGCTTACAAAAATGTGATTTTGTTGCCAACCGTTTAATTGATGCCTATGTGTTCGGAGAAAATCATCCTTACGGTAAATACATTACTGCAGCGGATTACGATGCAGTAACCACCAACCAATTAAAACAGCATTTCGATAAATATTATCTGCATGGAAAATGTATAATTTTTGTTGCAGGATTATTACCAAAGGATATATTTAAGCAGCTAAATAATAACTTCGGTAGTCTATCGTTAAATAAACAGCAAATAGTTTTACCGGGGCACCCCATTCTTCCTGCTGCAGAAAAAAAAATACCGCATTCAAAATGATGCCAACGGTATACAGGGAGCAATAAGAATGGCAAGGTCATTTCCAACACGCCATCATCCTGATTACATGAAAACGATGGTGCTGAATGCTGTGTTTGGAGGATTCTTCGGGTCCAGGTTAATGAGTAATATTCGCGAAGAAAAAGGCTATACTTATGGTATTCACAGTTATGTACAAAATCATATACAAGACAGTGCATGGTTAATAAGTACAGAAGCCGGCAAAGATGTTTGTGAGGCAACCGTTGAAGAAGTATATAAAGAAATGAAATTGTTGCGTGAAGAATTGATCGATGATGAAGAATTATCGTTGGTGCGTAATTACCTGATCGGTTCAATATTAGGTGATCTTGACGGACCGTTTCATGTTATCGGCAGATGGAAGAATATTATCCTGAATGATCTGGATGAAAAATATTTTTACGATTCTATTAAAGCAATAAAAACTGTTTCCGCAGAAGAGTTAAAAGATTTATCGGAAAAATATTTAAGAGAAGAGGATTTTTACGAATTAATTGTAATCTAATAAACGATCTAATAAACGATGAAATTCTTATTAAAAATTTTGATCAGCACCGTAAATGTTTTTGTGCTGGCTTACATACTACCGGGCGTAGCTATTGTAAATAATAACATTTTTACAGCTGTGGCTGTAGCCGTTGTTTTGTCTATACTAGACACTATTTTAAAACCAATTTTGGTAATACTTACCTTACCGGCGACCATTCTTTCGTTGGGACTTTTTCTTTTTGTAATTAATGCCTGTATCATTTTAATAGATGCACATTTTGTGCATGGCTTTAAAGTTGATAGTTTTTGGTATGCGCTTCTATTTAGTTTCTTATTATCTTTCTTTAATTCCTTTGTAAATAAAAGGGCATTTACTAAAGAAGAGCAAACAGAAGATTGATACAGAGATTTATATATATGTTATTTGACAATATAATACCAGCTGTATAATGGCAGTTAGTATTTTTATTTAATAATGTTTAAACAAAATAGTAAGAGGATTGTAAAACAGTCGAATTTATTGAATATGCAATTTTTACATATATGTATTACTTTATTTATAATAAGTATTATCATATAGTTATAGTTAATTTCACTAATAGGATGCGGAAATATCTATCCTTTTTTTTATTTTTTTAATGCTTTATATTTATTATGAACATACATTTGTATAAATTTTAAGTAAAATTATATATATAATTATTTTTAAAATATAACGCCTAACTAAAATCAATTCTTAGTGTCAAAGCATCTCAACAAATTCTCAGCCGCAGGTTTATTAATTGCTTTAGGGATTATTTACGGTGATATTGGTACTTCTCCTTTGTATGTATTTGATGAAATAGTAAATGGAAGAGTGATCAACGAACTTTTAATTATCGGTTCATTAAGCTGTATTATCTGGACACTTACTTTACAAACCACCGTTAAATATGTTATTCTAACACTTCGGGCTGATAACAAAGGTGAAGGTGGTATTTTCTCTCTATATACGTTAGTCCGCAGACAAAGAAAATGGCTGGTAATACCTGCCATGCTTGGTGGTGCGGCATTATTAGCTGATGGGATGATCACCCCGCCTATCTCTGTTGCATCCGCAATTGAAGGATTAAAAATAAGACCCGAATTCAGCGATATACATCAGTCTACTATTATATATATTGTTTTAGGGATATTAGCTGTCCTGTTTTTTGTACAACAATTTGGTACCAATTCTATCGGTAAATTATTTGGACCAATCATGTTTATTTGGTTTTCAATGTTATTGGTATTAGGACTAATGCATATCTCAGATGACTGGAGTATTTTTAAAGCGCTTAATCCTTATTACGCAATTAAATTATTATCCACTTATCCAAAAGGATACTGGCTGCTTGGTTCTGTCTTTCTCTGTACTACCGGTGCCGAGGCACTCTATAGCGATTTGGGACATGTAGGCAGAGAGAATATCCAGGTATCATGGATCTTTGTAAAAATTTCTTTAATTGTTTCTTACATAGGTCAGGGTGCATGGTTATTGAAACATCACGAAGGAACTATTTTTGCTTCTAAAACATTTTATGGTGTAATGCCTGATTGGTTTCAGCTTCCTGGCATCATCATCGCTACAGCTGCAGCCATTATTGCCAGTCAGGCATTGATCAGCGGTTCATTTACATTGATCAGCGAAGCTATTCGTTTAAATCTTTGGCCAAAAATGAAGATCAACTATCCTTCTGAAGCAAAAGGACAATTGTATATTCCAGGCATCAATACATTATTATTTATAGGTTGTTGTGGCGTTGTATTATATTTTAGAACATCAAGTGCCATGGGTGCTGCATACGGTTTAGCAATTACATTATGTATGTTGGCTACTACTATTTTGTTCTCCAATTTTATGATATCGCGTCGCGTGCATGCTGTATTCATCTATCTTTTTCTAGCAGTTTTCTTAACTATAGAAATCAGTTTTTTAATCGCTAACATCCGCAAATTTGCCGATGGTGGTTTTGTTACTGTAATTATGGGTGGCGCATTATTTCTAATAATGTATGTATGGTTCAGATCAAGAAAGATCAGAAACCGTTATGTTGAGTTTGTTCGATTAGAAGAATATATTCCTAAAATAGAAGAATTGAGTAATGATACTTCTGTTCCAAAATATGGTACGCACTTAGTATATCTTACCAGTGCTAATAACCCAAAAGAGATAGAACACAAGATCATTTATTCCATATTAAGTGGCAAACCAAAACGTGCCGATATTTATTGGTTCATACATGTTGACACATTAGATGATCCTTATACTTGTGAGTATATAGTTGAACATATCATTCCGAATGATATTATCCGCGTTGAGTTCAGACTGGGATTTAGAGTGCCTCCTCGCCTTAATCTAATGTTTAAAAAAGTAGTAGAAGAATTAGTAACCAACAAAGAAGTGAATGTAACCAGCCGTTACGATAGCCAGCAACGAAATAATGTTGTAGGAGATTTTCAGTTTGTAGTAATGGAAAAGTTTTTATCGCAGGATAATGAGTTACCACTGGTAGAAGGCTTGATCATGAAATTATATTTCTGGATCAAAGGACTTTCCTTAAGTGAAGAAAAAGGATTTGGTTTACAACAAAGCAATGTGGCTGTAGAAAAATATCCGCTGATAGTTGCACCCGCAAATAAGTTTAAATTATCAAGGGTTTATCTGGAAGAAGAGGAAGAATTTTAATCGATCCTTATATTAATTATGATCGATCATAGTTAATATAATACCATACCCCGTATACCCGAAATTATCTTGGTTTATCGGTATCTGACGATGCCTTGGCTGAAAAATATTGTAATAGAAATTACGATTAACTAACCCTATGCCTTTGGCATATTTTTCACAACTGTATGTTCGGGAACTATAAACTGTATCATACCCATCAATGGTGTCCGTATGATCTTGTGGGCCAATTGTTTCATCATCTTCTGCTACTTTAATTGTACTATCTATTGTTAAGCCTCCCAAAGCAATAGGAACATTAATACTATCATAGATATAATTCCATCCATTCAAATAAGGTACATCTGTAATAAAAGAAGATGTTTCGATATATGAATTCCCCGACCATGAAAAATTTTGCTGAATAGGTTCTACCAATTTTATATACTTCAAATTATCTTCCGTAAATTCTATCGTGCTACCGGTATTTAATGCAAATGATGTATGATCTGTAACCCATGGAACTGTTGAATCGGTGCGAATATTTCGAACAATGAGGTAACCAAGTCTATTAAGGTTATCAACTTGCTGCGCAGAAATGACGTATTGTATTTGATAATGAACAGTATCTTGAATCAATCCAAGGCTATTATTATTAGTAATTATAATTGAATCAAGATCATAGGTAACATATTTACCCAGCGTAAGGGGATAGTAATCGCTGACAGGTTCCAGTTTAAAATTGCCACTTTTTTTACAAGCTCCTAATAAGGATGCAAAAAAAATAACTATTATAAAAAATGATCTACGCATGCAAGAGTAAGTTACTTAAATAGAGATGATTTCTACATAAAATGTTGCTCTGCGCGTTGGATAATTCCACCACCTATCACATCATCACCCTCATAAAAAACAGCGCTTTGCCCTGGTGCTATACCTTTTACATCATGTAAAAAACGCACGCTAAGTCCTTTATCTGATGTATATATACTTGCCATCGCACCTTTATCTTTATACCGGATCTTTGTAAAAACTTCGTAACCATCCGGTAAACCATCGTATTTTATCCAGTTCATTTTTGCTACGATCATTTCAGTTCCTTTCAGATCATCTTCTTCTCCTAAAACAACTGTATTAGTTTCCGGATTGATTGATGTTACAAATGCGGGTTTACCTAAAGCGATATCTAACCCTTTTCTTTGTCCGATCGTATAAAAAGGATAACCTTTATGTTGTCCTAATATTTTACCCGATTTATCAATAAAATTTCCACCATCAACACGAGCTTCCAACCCTTCTACTTTACGTTTTAAAAAGCCTCGGTAATCATTATCGGGTACAAAACATATTTCGTAACTCTCCGCTTTTTTTGCTAATTCAGGATACCCAAAATCATGTGCCATCTGGCGAATTTCTGTTTTATGGTATGTACCCAACGGCAGTAACGTGCGACTCAACAAATCTTGTTCTAAACCCCATAGCACATAGCTTTGATCTTTAGTATCATCAATTCCTTTGCGGATAAAATACCTACCGTTCTCATGTTGATGTATTTGTGCATAATGCCCTGTGGCAATAAAATCGCATCCCATGGCATCGGCTCTTTTTAGCAATGCACGCCACTTAATATGTGTATTGCACATTACACATGGGTTAGGCGTACGGCCCGCCATATATTCCTCTACAAAATTTTCTACAACAAAATCGCCAAACTCTTCCCGTATATCTAAAATAAAATGAGGGAACCCATGTTCAACAGCTGCAGATCTTGCGTCATTAAAAGAATCAATGTTGCAACATCCTGTTTCTTTTTTGCTCTTGCCATTTTCGGTTGTTCCACTAGTTGCATAATCCCATGTCTTCATGGTAATGCCAATTACTTCATAGCCTTCTTTATGAAGCATAAGGGCCGCTACGGTACTATCAATACCGCCGCTCATGGCCATTAAAACTTTACCTTTCTTACTCATATCGAAGTTTGTCTATGCAAAGATACTTTATTAAAAATTGAATATTTAATAGGTAATATTTAATATTATTGATAGGTCTTGAACAAAATATTAAATATTACATCTTACTTATTCAATAAAAAATCCGCTCCAAATGAATGAAGCGGATTTTGAAAATTTTATGATGTTAAAAATTATTCAGCTACAACTTCAACTTCAACCTCAGTCTCGTTACCGCTACCGAAATCGATCTTAGCTTTGTAAGTGCCTAATTCTTTGATCTCATCCAAAATAGTGATACGACGGCGATCAATTTCATAGCCTCTTTGTTCTTTAATAGCGCGCGCTATTTGAACAGAAGTTACGCTACCAAATATTTTACCGGTAGTACCAGTTTTTGCACCAATTTTAAGAGGACCAGTTTGCAAAGCAGCGATAACGCTGTTAACTTCAGCTAATAACTTAGCTTCTTTTTTCTTCGCTTGTTTGATCTTTTCTTCCAATTGTTTTAAGTTAGAAGGACTAGCTTCTACCGCAAATTTGCTTGGAATAAGGTAGTTACGACCATAACCGTTTTTCACAGTTATTAGTTCATTTGCACCACCCAGGTTATTTACATCTTGAATTAATATTACTTGCATGTTGTCTTACCCTCTCTATTTTAATAAATCAGTTACGTAAGGCAATATCGCCATTTGACGAGCTTTCTTTACTGCATCGCTCACTTTACGTTGGAACTTCAAAGAGTTACCAGTAAGACGGCGTGGCAATAATTTACCTTGCTCATTCAGGAATTTTTTCAGAAAGTTTGCATCTTTATAATCAATATAATGAATGCCCATTTTCTTAAAGCGGCAATATTTCTTTGGACGCTTTTCAGCTTTAATAGCTGTGAGGTATTTAATCTCGTTTGGTTTTGCCATGATTTATGCTCCCGCTTTTTCAGTTCCAAAATGTTGTGCGCCGCTTCTCTTTCTACCATTATACTCGACGGCGTATTTATCGAGCACAGTGTACATGTGACGCATTACTGATTCGTCACGTAAAAGTTGTGTTTTCAACTTTTCATTGAAGATGGTTGGCGCTGAATACTCCATTACCCAGTAAAGACCAGTGGTCTTCTTGGCAATAGGATAGGCCAGTGATTTTAATCCCCAGGGATTAGTGTGTGTAACAGTTCCACCGTTCTCTTTAACAAGAGCAGCAAACTTAGCCTGAGCAGATTTGAATTCTTCTTCAGACAACACCGGGGTAAAAATCACCATCAATTCGTAGTTGTTCATTTTCCCTTGATTTAGTTTAAAAATTGTTTAATCCCAAAGCCAGTGGGCTAAGGGGCAGCAAAGGTAGGTGTTTTGCACAAGAAATCAACATAGAAAAGGCAAAAAAAACAATATAATTAGGCCAATTACAACTAGTTGATTTACTTATGATTATGAATGAGTTTTATAGTTTTTGTCTTTTATTGTTATCTTCATTTTGTCTGTACACGATTAAAAGATTAAAGGAAATACAAGATTTTTAAACCTATACCTATGGAAAATAATGCTATCAACCTGCTAACTCATAAAATAATTGGCGCTGCTATGGAAGTACATAGAGCTTTAGGGAATGGTTTTCAGGAAGTAATTTATCAACGGAGTTTGGCCATTGAATTTAATTTGCAAAGAATAAGCTTTGTTCGCGAACAAGAAATGGAAATATTCTACAAACAACAATCCGTAGGCAACAGAAGAGTTGATTTTTTTGTTGAAGGAAAAGTAATGGTAGAAATAAAAGCAATTGAAAAATTGGAAGACATTCATAAAGCCCAAGCAATAAATTATTGTGAAGCATATAATATTGCTGATGGCCTATTAATAAATTTTGGCGCTAAAAGCCTTGATTTTAAAAGAGTATATAATAAAAATCATGTCCATCCGATAATCAAATAAAATCATGTTCAAATTTTGTCCAATTTCCAACCTTCAATCGTTATTTGTCTTTAACAACTAAAACATAAAATTATGAAAGACTTCTTATTCGTTTACAGAGCAGATTATACCAATCAACCAACGGCTTCACCCGAAGAATTACAGGCCGTTACTAAATTATGGATGGATTGGATTGGCGGTATTGCCGCACAAAACAAACTGACAAGTCCAGGAAACCGTTTGACATCAGGAGGGAAAGTTGTAAGACCTAAAAATGTTGTTACCGATGGGCCTTACACAGAAATAAAGGAACTGATCGGCGGCTACTCTATTGTTAAGACAGCAACTATTGATGAAGCTGTTGAAATTGCAAAAGGGTGTCCGATATACATGATAGGTGGAAATGTTGAAGTAAGAGAAATTAACCCGATGTAATATCGAATTAACTTAAAAGCACTCAAAGCCTTTGTACTTTTGCAAAGGCTTTTTATTATGGAACAAAAAGAATTAATACCGCATTTATTCAGAACAGAATACAGAAAAATAATTGCTGTACTCTGCAAACTGTTTGGTATTGAACATATTGAAATTGCCGAAGATATAGTGAGTGATACATTCTTGGCAGCGAGTGAATTATGGGGGTTAAAAGGATTACCTGAAAATCCTACCGCCTGGCTATATGCGGTATCAAAAAACAAGACCAAAGATTATTTAAAACGTAATGCCTTATTTATACAAAAAATATCTCCTGCTATAAAGTATATTTCATCAACTGTTGAAGAAGTAGAAATTGATCTATCTGTCAAAAATATAAATGACAGTCAGCTTGCGATGATGTTTACTGTCTGCCATCCCTGCATTTCTACTGAATCACAAATTGCTTTGTCGTTAAATCTATTATGCGGTTTTGGTGTAGACGAAATTGCCAATTCATTTTTAACCAATAAAGATGTTATTTATAAAAGGCTCAATCGTGCAAAAGAAAAGTTGCAAATAGAAAAAATAAAGATCGAGCAACCCGCGATTACAGAGATCAATGATAGATTGGCAAATGTTTTAACAACTTTGTATTTATTATTTAATGAAGGATATTATTCTGCTTCGCAGGATGAAACTGTTAGAAAAGACCTTTGCATCGAGGCGATGCGATTAACATTACTACTACAGGAAAATGAAGCTACCAACAAACCCCAAGTGAACGCGTTGCTGGCTTTAATGTGTTTTCATTCATCGCGCTTTGATGCAAGAACGAACGAAAAAGGAGAAATTATTTTGTACGAAGATCAGGATATTACTTTATGGAACGATGAATTAATTAGCAAAGGTGCGCATTATTTAAAAGCGTCTTCTAAAGGAGAACAAATATCAAGATACCATTATGAAGCGGCCATCGCTTTTTGGCACACGCAAAAAAATAATACTAAAGAAAAATGGGAAACGATATTGCAATTGTATAACAGATTGTTACAAATTGAATACTCTCCTATCGCTGCATTAAACAGAACCTACGCCTTAGCAAAAGCAAATGGAAAAGCAGCAGCAATTATTGAAGCGGAAAAGCTACAACTCCTTGACAATCATTTTTATCATTCCTTGTTAGGTAATTTATATACAGATGTAAATGATGTGAAAGCATTAGAACATTATCAAAAATCTCTTAGCCTCTCTAAGTCAAGCAGTGATAAGGATACAATAAGTAAATACATCCTACAGCTACAAAATAAAAATAGTGCAATTACATAACAGTTATTTCATATTGGCTTAATTCTCCCATCATGCAGATAAAATAGTTTTATGTAAAACATACAACTATGACAAATTATTCAAACTTAGTATTAGACAAAGCCTATCTTATCATCGAAAGAGAAGGCAAAGAAATTGCATTAGTGCAAGTATTAATGGAAACTGAAAAATGTGTTTTAGTAGAAATGCATGATGATGAAGCAACTACTTTTTGGAGAAAAAAATCAGACCCGATATTTGAAGTGATCGATGAGTTAACCGAAGAACAAGTTGAAATGTATGATGAATTATGCGCAGAAGAAGAGATGGATGATTACGAAGAAATGGAAATAGAAAACGAGGATGTTTATTTGTAAGCTCCTCACAAAAAAGCCTCCTGAAATCAGGAGGCTTTTTTTATAGTTTTATTTCTTCATCGCTATCGTCAAAGAAATGAAACTCTGTTAAATGATAAGCTGAGTTAGCTTTCACTTTAATTTTTTGTTTGTACTTCCAGCTCCAGCTTCTTCTTTTTGAAATAAAGCCCTTAGTTAAAAACGCATGAAGGATAGGATGAACTTCAATAGTTAATCCTGTATGTTTTTGCATGATAAGATAGCTGAGATTTTTTTCTATCTCATCTTCCAATATCATTGTTGAAGAAATTTTTCCTGTGCCGTTACAAGTAGGGCAAACTTCCGTTGTATTGATCGTCATCTCCGGCTTCATACGCTGGCGCGTGATCTGCATTAAACCAAATTTGCTGATAGGCAATACAGAATGCTTTGCACGATCTGTCTGCATATACTTCTCCATTTCATCAGCCAGTCTCTTTTTGTTCTCCGCCAATTTCATATCAATGAAATCAACTACAATAATTCCACCAAGATCGCGCAATCTCAGTTGACGTGCAATTTCTTCTGCTGCTTCTAAATTTGTTTCCAGTGCATTTTGCTCCTGGTTATTACTTACACTTTTATAACCGCTGTTTACATCAATAACATGTAACGCTTCTGTATGTTCAATAATTAAATAAGCTCCACTTGGTAAATTGACTGTTTTTCCGAATGCAGCTTTTACCTGGCGAGTGATGCCAAAGCTGTCAAAAATGGGAGATCCATTATTATAATAGCTAACAATATCAGCTTTGTCAGGTGCTATACGCTGAATATAACTTTTAGTGTCTGCAAAAATATTTTTATCGTTTACTACAATGCGATTAAAATCTTCGTTTAACAGATCACGCAATATGCTGGTCGTTTTACCTTGCTCACTTAATATTTTTGCAGGAGGAGTTGCACCTTTAAGGTTATTCTGCATTGTCTTCCAGGTGGCGATAAGCGACAAAAGATCTTCATGCAACTCAGCAGTATTCATACCTTCTGCTGCAGTACGTACAATTACACCAAAATTTTTAGGCTTAATTGCTTCTATAATTTTGTGTAATCTTTTTCTTTCGTCTGAGCTATGGATCTTGCGTGATACCGCGATGATATCATTAAAAGGAGTTAGTACTACGAATCTTCCCGGAAGAGATAATTCGCAACTTAATCTTGGACCTTTAGCTGCGATAGGTTCTTTTAATATCTGAACCAGGATATGTGGTTTACCACTTAATACTTCAGCTATTTTACCGGTCTTAACAATTTCAGGCTCTACTTTGAATTTACTAAAATCAAAGCTTCCTTCACTTTTATCATTAACAGCCTGGGTGGTAAATTTAAGGATGGATTTAATATAAGGACTAAGATCTGTATAATGCAAGAAAGCATCTTTTTCAAATCCTACATCTACAAAAGCT
>Ga0206994_1011_pt1 | contig 40673 bp, 36 predicted proteins | sample Alteio_BWMinCont_4_FD_153485 | JGI IMG/M metagenome (GOLD analysis project Ga0206994, IMG submission 153485) | Enriched cells from forest soil in Barre Woods Harvard Forest LTER site, Petersham, Massachusetts, United States -... | ecosystem: Environmental > Terrestrial > Soil > Temperate forest >...
TTGCACTGTCGGGGAATGAGTAATTCCTATCTCTCAATTCAATAAATTTCCCATCTATGTCCGTCCTATAATAGACCTTCAAATATTCTGGATGCAGTACTTTTAGCAAAGAGTCATGCTTGACCGCATTATCTATTACAGCGAGCATCGCACCACTTTTTGATATAGTATCACCTTTAGCTGCTTTGCTAACAATAGCATCAACTGTCTTCTGTTGCGGTTGACTTGTAACTTTGTTATTGGAAGTTTTGCAGGATTGCAGTAAACCGAAAGATACAATCACCACCAATACAATGTTAAAAGCAAATTGAAAGGAACGTCCATTAAACATAGCGGGTTGCTTTTTTAATACCGTGTTTACTTATCAATCGACTATGCTGTGTTTCCTTTTGCAAAACTTTAGTTTATTCCATCTGTAGTCACTTCTTTGGCAATCTTTTTTACCAAACCTTGCAACACACTGCCGGGGCCTACTTCGGTGAAGTGGGTGCCACCGTTTATTACCATTTCCTGTACACTTTGTGTCCAACGTACGGGAGAGGTGAGTTGGTTGATGAGATTAGCCCTGATATCCTGCGGGCCTATGTACGGATGTGCATCTACATTTTGATATACAGGACAGGTTGGATTATTGAAATGGGTATCCATAATTGCGTGCTGCAATTCTTCGCGGGCAGGCTCCATTAATGGTGAGTGGAAGGCCCCCCCTACAGGAAGTATCAATGCACGTTTAGCTCCTGCAGCCTTTAGTTTTTCGCAGGCCTGTTTTACGCCTTCTACAGTACCGCTTATTACCAACTGACCGGGACAGTTATAGTTTGCAGGCACTACGATCTCGCCCTCTATAGATGCACATATTTCTTCAACAATATTATCTGCAAGGCCAAGGACTGCTGCCATGGTAGATGGTTGCAGTTCGCATGCATCCTGCATGGCCAGCGCACGCTTGTACACCAATTTAAGCCCACTTTCAAACGACAATACCCTGTTGGCTACCAGTGCAGAAAACTCGCCTAGCGAATGACCTGCAACCATATCAGGTTTCAGATCAGGAGTGGTTTCGAACAGGATAACAGAGTGCATGAATATAGCAGGCTGTGTAACGCGGGTCTGTTTCAGGTCTTCTTCGGTACCTGAGAACATAACATCGGTAATGCGGAATCCAAGTATTTCATTAGCCTGTTCAAAGTATTCTTTGGCTAATGTATTTTCTTCGTAAAGCTTCTTACCCATACCCGGGAACTGAGCGCCCTGGCCTGGAAATATATACGCGTGTTTCATATGCTGTGTTTCTGCGGCTAAAATAAAGCCATTCAGCCAATATGCAAACAATTGTGCCCTAACAGACATAAGGTTGCAGGGTAAATACACAGGTTTTGTTGTAATTGAAGACACTTTATTACATTGAACTTTTCTATTTTATAGATACATTTCGTAACTGCGAGAACCTTACTTTCTTTTTTGCTTGTCCAAAAAATAAAGTAAGCAAAGAAAAAAAGACACTTTTTTGAAATGGCTCCGCCTTCAAAAAAGATAGCTCTACTGCGTGTTACTTATTGGTTCCCTGATTACGGGCCACTGGTTTTTGCAGGCGATGAAGGATCGCTGCAAAAAAGGTGGCTGAATATAAAATCAGCTTTTCTCTTAAAATTTATTCATCATTCAGCCTGTCATATTGCATATAAGATAAACTAGTGTAATGCAATCATTAAAATCTAAGAAGATGTGTGAATGTGTCATCTTATTGTTTTTTAATAGGCCTATCAACATGCCATAGCTATTAAAGTGTAATTTTACGACCGCATAATAAAAATGTGAACATGAACTGGATAGATTTCACCCAAGAAAAACAACTGGATACCATAAAGGAAGAAAGTAAAACAAAACCTGTTGTTATATTTAAACACAGCACGCGCTGCTCTATAAGCTCTATGGCCAAGAGCAGGCTGGAAAGAGAAAAAACACCTGAGGGTATAATATTTTACTACCTTGACCTGATCAAGTATCGCCCTATATCGGGTAAGATAGCTGAAGAGTTCCAGGTTCATCATGAATCGCCACAGATACTGGTAGTGAAGAATGGTGAATGTATATATGATGAAAGCCATAACGGCATTGATATGCAGGACATAGCTGAACAAGCTTTGAAAGCGTAAATACATATCAGTATATTAGCAAACAACAAGCCCCGACCTTAATGCCGGGGCTTGTTGTTTTGAGGTGTCCCCAATACCTAACTTAGTTTGTATGTCCCATTAAATCATCTTCCCCTTCCACCTGCCGCTTTTCAGGTATATAAGTGAGCCGGTAAGTAAAGTGGTCCAATAAACAAATTCTGCTCCCCAACACAAGTATAAAGGGCTTTGCATACGCTCTATAACTATGTAACTATATACCAGGTAACAACCTACACAAGCAATTTCCATAGTGAGGTTCACCAGCGTATTACCTGTGCCTACAACAGTGTTGAACATTACTGTTGATACAGACATAATAAGCATAGCCAGTACAATGATCTGCAGGCTGGGTATAGCATATGCTACCAGTACAGCATCATCGCGATACAGTGATAGGAACTCCCCAGGGAACAAGAATAAAGTACCGCAAAGCAGCAAAGCAAACAAAAAGCTCAACCTCGATATTTTCCAACCCAGGCTGATCACTTCATTTTGCTTTCCTTGCCCTATCAGGTTACTCACCATGGCATTACAAGTGGTTGCAAACGCCCATACACCTACACCAGCTATACCAAACAGACTGCGTAATATTTGCGATGCAGCTAAGGCCTGCGTGCCCAGGTGCTCAATAAATATGAAAAATATTTGCCAGCCACCTATGCTGAACATAAACTGCACAATAAGCGGTGCAGCTATAGTGAGCGAACGTTGGGAAAGCTTTACATCGAAAGTGAGATGACGGTAAACGGGATAATCCCGGTACATTTTATTCCAATAGAACAGGCCGGCCATAGTGCCGCAAAATACGATCTCTGATATGATGGACGCTATGGCAGCCCCAGCAAGCCCCATAGCTGGAAAGCCCAGCTTACCAAATATGAGCAGATAATCGAACAGCACATTAACTATAGTTGCCGCCAGCGAACCGTATATGAGGTACTTAGACTTGCCAATAGAGATATAAAAAGCATTGAACAATTGCGTAACCAGCAAAAAAGGCAAACCCCATATGCGTATATATATGTAATCGATACTGAGGTAGGCGTTGCCGGTATTGTGCAGGTTAAGGCCAAATAGAATAGGCGCAACCCAAAGGGACAGGAACATGAGCGCCAGCGAAAAGAAAGCCGCCAGCATAACGCCATTGGATAAAAGATGAGCTATTTCGCTTTTGCTGCCCTCGCCTGCCCTGCGGGCCATCTGTACCTGTATGCCGCTGCTGAGCCCATAGCCTATCATAGACAGCATAAGGTAGTAAATGCCGGTAATACCATTTACACCCAGCTCGCGCTCGCCCAGCCTGCCGAGGAAGGCTGTATTGGTTAAAAAACTGATCTGCGGTATCAGTAATGCCAGGGATATAGGCGCCGCAAGTTTTATTATTTGCCTGTTAGTTATAGATGTTTTCAATTCCTCTCTTTTGCTCTAAAATTTTACATTCCATCTGCATTGTACTACCATTTCACACATTAAAATAATAAACTATGCCGCACTCCAAATAGTGTAAGTGTCGCAAAAATATTCTATAATTGTGTGCTTTTCTATGTCGGAGGTTATAAACAACAACTTAAACCAGCAGGTTTATAGTATTCATAATAGTGACCAGCTACTGAACCAGGTGGATAGAGTGATATGTGTGCTGATGCCAAGGGGGCTGCTGATAGCAGGTTTTAGTGACAATGGTGGCCTGCTTTTGGTGCGCCACAGCGATTATAAAAGCGACCTGCCTATATGGATACTGGATTTTTATGAGCACCAGTTTCTGAACGAACCTATACTTGCCGATACTAATAAAGTAACTTCTGTATTTATAGCTTCTGATAAAAGCTATATAGTACCTGAGGTGCTATATAACGAAGAAACTGCAAGCGAATGGATGAAAAAGATCCATTTCATAGAAATAAACGAGACAATAACAGCCTACCCGCTTCGTGATGATAAGGCGGTATTGCTATACGCGTGGCCATCGGCCATAGAAAGCCTTGTGAACAGATACTTTGGCAAAGCCAGGTTTTTGCCACTGTCTGCATATCAGTTGCAAAAACCTAAGGTGAACAATGCTACAGTTACCTGCTGCATTACTGCAGATGCGGTTTTTGCCACACTGTATGACAATAAAACACTGTACTGGCATCAATATTTCCACTATAAGACCGCAGAAGATATAGCCTACCAGATAAAACTACTGTGCACCCAGAATGAAATAGATGCAGATACCCTGCAACTGCACTGTACAGTAACCAACCGCAGCCTGGGCAGAATAGTAAGCGACCTTACACAATATTTTCCTGAACTGAAAAGCGGAATAGAAAACATACACGGCGGCGAGAATGAACAGAACTGGGGCGGCACTTTATACCTGCTACAACAGCTTTATGCATGCGCATAGTAGGTGGCAACTTCGGCGGCAGGCGTTTTAGCCCACCGGCAAACATACCGGCACGGCCCACTACAGAAATGGCCCGCGAAGGACTATTTAATATACTCAGCAATTTTATTGATTTTGAAGAACTAACTACCCTGGAACTTTTTGGAGGGACAGGGAGTGTTACTTACGAGCTGGCATCGCGCGGAGCTAGAGACCTGACACTTGTGGAACGCGACCCTACGAGTATAGATTTCATCAAGAAAACAGCTAAGATGCTGGGCATAGACGACAGGCTGAATGTAGTGCGCGGAGATGCTTTTAAATTCATGAAACAGAGCACCAGGCAGTACGATCTTATTTTTGCCGACCCACCCTACGCACTAACCAATATGGACGACCTGCCATTATTGGTATTTGAACAAGAAATGCTGGTGCCAGATGGTATATTTGTGCTGGAACATACAACATCAAAAGACTACCAGCAGCACCCTAACTTTACACGTACTAAAAATTACGGCACCACTATCTTTACTTTCTTTACACAACCAAGTGAATAGACATGCAACGCATCTGCTTATTTCCCGGTACTTTTGACCCCATAACGCTTGGCCATGTTGATGTAATAAAACGCGCCGTATCGCTGTTTGATAAACTGGTGATAGGTGTGGGCATCAATTCTTCAAAGCAACCCATGTTTACTGTAGAACAACGTACGGGCTGGATCAAAGAAATTTTTAAAGACGACCCACGTATAGAAGTAACGGGTTACGAAGGCCTAACTGTACATTTTTGCCAGGAAATAGGCGCTAAATTCATATTGCGCGGCATACGCTATGTAAGCGATTTTGAGTATGAAAAAGCCATAGCAGATATGAATCGCATGCTCTCGCAAGAGGTGGAAACTATATTCCTTACCTGCGCTCCGCAATTCTCTACCATATCATCTACCATCGTGCGCGATGTAATACGCAATGGTGGCGATGTAAAACTATTCATCCCGAAAGAAGTACAGTTTTAATAGAATCTCAGATTAGGGTATCCTTACAATATTGGTATCCATATGCTTGCGCTCCATAGCCTTGTGCCTTATGTAGCGCATGGTTTCCGTATTCAGTCTTCTTATTACCAGGTATATCACCACACCGTCGTCTATCCACCCTATTACGGGTATCCAGTCGGGTATAAGATCGAAAGGGAATATAACGTAGGCCACGCCAAAAATAAGGGCCAGTATTGTAAACAAAGACATCCGGTATTTACCGCTCAACGCCTCACGTACCATTTGCCACATTGTCCTCTTGTTCTTAAATAAGCTCCATCCATGACGGACCGTGTTTAAAGAACGCGCTGATGTAAATTTACCCATCATCTCTTCTTTGCTGTAAAATTAGGAACGATAGTGTTTGGGCTATGTTAATGATACAAGAGACAGTGTTATAATAAACATAATACTGCCTCTTGTACACCAATTTTGTTACGCCTTAGGATCGAGCGCCTTCTTTATCCGGTATGAAATATCCTGCAGATGGTACTTGCTCATTTTGTCGGCAGTAGCAGGTATGGCTGCATCTACCTGTATTTTTAAAGCGACCAGCTGTGCACGTGCCATAGATGGCACATCGGTATTCTTGATGTTAGGATTTAATAATGCAGCCCAGAAACCCGTAGTTGGCCCTGGCGCAGCAGGTGGTGGATTTATGATATTAACCAGCGCTTCTACATAGGCTTTCTGCAGGTTGCGGCGATATTCATCTATTGTCTTTTTGCTTGACAGTTCACCCCAAATGCTTTTCTTCACATCATCCATCATGTCGTCGATAGCGTAGGTTCCTTTACCAAACCTTTCAGAGCACAGGGCCAGTCTATATAAGCGCGCACCAGAGAGCAAACTGTTTAAAACACTTACTTGTACATTGCTCACCAGTTCAGCACTGTATGGGTTGCTTATCTTGTTAAGTATGTCCTTGTCCAGCAACCAGGTAGGGGTTTCGAACAACTGCTTATCCAGGAATGTAATTGCCTCTTTCTGTATGGCTTTGGGTGTTGGTTCATACACATCCTCACCTGTTTGCTCTATGCTCTTTGGGGTTTCGTATATGCCACCCACATTGCGCACTACATGGCCCATATAACGGCCATACTGCCCCACCAGCCCAGTGTACATGTCTCGCAGGTTCTCGTATTTGTCAGCCTCTTCTTTTGTCCACTCAGGCAGTTGCTTTATAATACGTTTCAGGTTCCGGATGCCATACTCGCTCGCCTTCATGCTGTTATCGCCAAGGTCTTCAGTTTGCGAGCGGGGATCGAAGGGATTGCTCTCTGTACCAAACCATAAGCGGGGATTGGCCTTCAGGCTATCAATTACCCACTTGTTCACTATCTTCTTGTCTTCTTTTTCGTTTGCAGCAAAGCTGGCTTTGTAGCCCCATTGTATGGCCCACTTGTCATACTCCCCAATGCGGGGGAACATACCGATCTCGCTTATGCTGTCTTCGGGCTGTGCAACGTAGTTAAAACGTGCATAGTCCATTATAGATGCTGTATGGCCGTGCGCCTCTACCCATGCCTTGTTGCGCAACAACTCAACAGGTGTGCGGCTGCTGCTGCCCATGTTATGCCTTAGGCCAAGCGTATGCCCCACTTCGTGCGATGATACAAAACGTATCAGTTGCCCCATCAGTTCATCATCCAGTTCCATTTTGCGGGCTTTGGGGTCCACTGCTCCAGCCTGTATCATGTACCAGTCGTGCAGCAGTTTCATTACGTTATGATACCAGCCTATGTGGCTCTCAATGATCTCGCCGGTACGCGGGTCGTGTACGTTGGGGCCGTATGCGTTTTCAACGTCTGATGGCAGGTAACGGAGTACAGAGTAGCGTGCATCCTCCAGATTAGCAACACTGTCTTTAGGGTCCCACTCCTTAGCCATAATGGCATTTTTAAAACCAGCCTGCTCAAATGCCACCTGCCAGTCACTAATGCCCTGCATAAGGTATGGGCGCCATTTTTTAGGAGTAGCCGGGTCTATGTAGTAAACAATAGGCTTCTTTGGTTCTACCAGTTCGCCACGTTTCCATTTTTCAATGTCCTCGTCTTTGGGCTCCAGCCGCCAGCGTACTATAAATACCTGGTTATCTGTTTTTTGCTGGGCATCGTTGTACACCACATAGTCATCTGCAAAGAAACCTACACGTGGATCGTACAAACGCTTCTTCATACGGTCTTTGGGCAGCAGTATAAAGGAGTTGTTCATCTCTACCGTTACAGCGCCAGCAGTATAAGCAGCAGGCAAGGTAGTGGTAGGAAATGGTGACGGTGCAGCAGGCACAAAAGATGGTGTGGAAGTAAATGTGCGCACAACTTTCACTTCTGTATTTATAGGATAGCTGTTTATATTTTGTATATAGCTGCGATCTGATACCTGGGACGAAAGATTGAAACGGCGCTTGGTATATGCACCCAGGCTCACAGGCTGGTTATCGCCTTTGAAGAAATCGGTAACATCTATGACTACTGTGCTGCTGTCTTTACCAAAGGCTTTAATGTCGAACGATTCAGCAATAGGATCGAGATTGGAATTGGTGACAGCCTTGTAAATTTCGTTGCTGGAGTCTGCCACGCTAATTACGGTTACCACACGCAACAATACATTTTTATTGGGGCCTTTCTCCCACTTAATTGTTTGTTCATTTTCCATTTCACCGGCGTAAATACCACCGCCGCCGGCAGTCTTGCTATAGCGAGTAGTAACTATCATTTCTCGGTTGAAAAGAGAATCGGGAATTTCAAAGTACCATTTGTCGTCTACCAGGTGCACTGTGAACAATCCTTTTTTTGTAACAGCTTTATCTGTTATTACTTTATTATAAGGCTTGGGGCCTTTTTTACTTGCATCATCAGGCTTGGCTGCAGCAGGGGCTGCAGGCTCATTTTTATGGTGTTTATGCCTGGCTACTGCTGGCACAGAGAGTAATAACATTGCTGCTATAACAATATGCTTTTTCATTGTACAATCTTAAGAGTGAAAATGTATTGTAATGTAAGAAAGAATTGATAGCCTATGACTTACCTGTATAGAAATACCGTTAAAAATAACCCAAGCAAAAAAAGTACTACTACGTATGCGGCAACTGATTTTATAAGGCTTATTAAAGTGCTGGACAGTATTCAACCTTATATGGCCCCCCAAATAAGCCAAACCGAATTTTAATTGTACAGCGATGCTCCATTTTTCCATCATCCAGATAGTGTAGAAACAAGTATACCGGGCCAGATTTGTTAAAGCTCTCTAATACATTAGCCAGGCTGCCATCTTCAAAATCTCCTTTGTCTTTATTTACAATTTGTAGAAATTTATTTTCTACTTCTTCTGTTTTTAAAAAGGAAAAACCTCGGGCTTCCAGAGCAGGGATGATGAATTCCCTTTTTGCAATGGGTAAAAGTACCTTCTGAATATACAGGTCGACGATTGTTACTAAAGCAATCATAACACATATAAAACAACTGAGGACAAAAGTTATTGCCAACAAAGTATGGTGATCCATCTTCTTTTTAAATAATTATAAAACTACCTGCTGCACCAAATTACTTTTGCCGGGGTAGTCGGTATTAAAATGCAGGCCGCGGCTTTCTTTACGGAACTGGGCGCTCTTTACTATGAGATATCCTATAGTTATAAGGTTGCGCAATTCGCAAAGCTGGGGCGATAATGTTGCTGTGCGGTATAGTTCTTCTGTTTCACCATGCAGCAGATCTATGCGGTGCATGGCGCGCTCCAGGCGTATGTTGTTGCGCACTATACCTACGTAGTCGCTCATTATCTGCTGCAGCTCCTTAAGGCTTTGCGTAATGAGGATCATCTCTTTAGGATGGTTGGTACCTGATGCATTCCAGTCGGGCACATCATCCTGAAACTGGAGACTTTCCAATTGCTTTGCAGCATCTTCTTCGCAACGGTGCGCAAACACCAATGCTTCAAGCAAGCTGTTGGATGCCAGGCGGTTTGCTCCATGCAACCCAGTGCTGCTGCATTCGCCACAGGCATATAATTGCTGCACACTTGTGCGACCTGCACTGTCTGTTTTTATGCCGCCACAACAATAGTGTGCTGCCGGTGCTACCGGTATCATTTGCGTAAATATATCGATGCCTGCCTGCTTGCAACGTTCATATATATTGGGGAAGTGTGCCAGTATTTTTTCGTGGTCCATATGCCGGCAATCGAGATACACATGTTCTGTACCGGTACGCTTCATCTCGCTGTCTATAGCGCGGGCCACCACATCGCGCGGGGCAAGGTCTGCACGACTATCATAGCCGGGCATAAAGGCTTCACCATCTTTATTGCGCAATATGCCGCCATCGCCACGAACGGCTTCTGTTATAAGGAATGATGGGCTCACACCAGCCTCATACAACGCCGTTGGGTGAAACTGTATGAACTCCATGTTTTCTATACGGCACTTAGCCCTATAGGCTACTGCAATACCATCGCCCGTAGCAATGCGCGGATTGGTAGTGGTACGATACACCTGCCCTACGCCACCACTGGCCATAAGCGTCACCTTGGCCAATATCTTTTCAATATTATTGTTCTTCAGGTTCAGCGCATATACCCCATAGCATTGTATATCGGGCGTTGATTTTGTAACCAGGTAACCCAGATGATGCTGGGTAATAATATCTACCACAAACCAATGATTATGCACGGCTATGTTGGGGTATTTTTTTATCTCCTCTACCAGCGTACGTTCTATTTCCAGCCCGGTTACATCTTTATGGTGCAGTATGCGAAATTCAGAATGGCCACCTTCCCGCCCACGCAGGTACTCACCCTCATTATCCTTATCAAAACGGGCACCCCAGTCAATGATCTCGTTTACTCTAAGCGGCCCTTCTTTTACCACTATCTCAACCACATCTTCATTACACAGCCCGTCGCCGGCTATCAAGGTATCAGTTATATGTTTCTGAAAACTATCTCGTTCCAGATCGTTCACTACGGCAATGCCACCCTGTGCATACTTGGTATTGGTCTCGTCTGTATTGGCCTTGGTGAGTATAGTGATACTTTTATCTGGAAAGCGCCTGGCCATTTTTACAGCGAATGTAAGCCCTGCAATACCCGATCCTATTACCAGTATATCTGTTTTCAACATGACAATTCTATTACTCTTTAAAAGTACCAGTTATGGGGGAATTGTTGGCTAAAAAGATTGAAATGTATGCAATAAACATGCATTGCGCCTAGCTGAGCATTATTATGTGCAACCACGAATTGCTATTTCAGTTGATTTTTTATTATTTTAAATTCTGTCATTACTTACGTTTCTCACTAAAATTACTCCACCTCAGTATCCCGGGTTTTTTCATTTATTTCCCTGATGATCCTATCCAGGTCTTCTGCTTTCGACCTGATGCCTTCTATGATGATGCGGATCTCTTCCGGATCTGAATTTTTCTGCGCAAACAATTCGGTAAGGCCTAAAATACTGGCAAGCGGGCTACGCACCTTATGTGATTGTATCCAGGCTATCTCTTTAAGAATATTGTTGTGTGCCTCTATCTGCAGCCTATATTTCCGTTGCTCGGTAATATCTGTAAAGTAAACAGTAAGGCCGGCCTCAGTAGGATATGCATGTACGGATATCCATTTATCCAGGTACCAGGAATATTCTTCAAAATGAACATTCACCCTGTCGTTTACAGCCCTATGGTATTCAGTGTAAAATTTTTGTTTTAGTGCAATGGGGAAATATTCCCAGAAATTATTGCCTATAAAATTTTCTTTCTGAGCTTTGTGGGTATCAGTATAGGCTTTGTTAACATAAGTAAATTTCCAGTCATTATCCAAGGTGAAGAAGCCATCGCTTATACTTTCCAGTATATCTTCCATTTTCTCATTCAGCACCTTGCTTTCTGCTTCAGCCCTTGCTGCAGCCTCATTCTTCATTATAAAGTCCAAACGCGCAGGGCTGCCTTTATAAGTTACAGCTTGCGCATATACCTGTACATTAAAAGTCTGGCCGTTTTTGTGTTTATGAATTGCACTGTATGGCGTTAAAAAATACTTTTTATCGCTTATAACCTTGTACAGATCTTCACCATCTTTAAGCAAAACAATATTGTGCAATTGCATTTTAGCAAACTCAAGTGCAGTATAGCCATATTGCCGTTGAGCAGAGTTGTTTACTATGAGAAAGCGCATCGTTTCCGGGTCAATAATCCACATAGGGCATGGATTATGCTCAAAAAACGCTGGCACTGAAACATCGCCGGTAACATCTGCTATTGCTGCAAAACGATCTTTTTTTGCAAACAAATGTCTTATCCAATTAATTGCTCTCATTATCCTTTTTCAAAAAAGATCTTTTTGTCTTGAGTGTTAGCAAGACAACATCAACACAAATTAATAATTATCCCATACTAAAACAAAATTTATTAGTAACCTGGATACTCCAAACATAGTACCCGCATGAAGAAATATAAAACAATAGATAAAGAGTATGCACCATTTATATTTACAAGCTACTCATGGCATAGTTGTACTGTAGCTATTTACACCATAGGAATTATTAAAACTGAACAACGAAAATGAAAATACTGATCGTATTGACATCCCATGACGAATTGGGAAACACTGGTGAAAAAACTGGGTTTTGGATAGAAGAATTTGCAGCGCCTTGCTATGTGTTTGCTGATGCCGGTGTTGAACTTACCATTGCATCGCCTAAAGGTGGGCAGCCACCCATAGACCCTAAAAGCGCCTTGCCTGCAGCACAAACAACAGCAACACGACGCTTCAACCAGGACAAGGGATTAAAAGACAAACTGGCGCATACTTTAAAACTAACCCATATTGATCAGAAGGATTATGATGCTGTTTTTTATCCTGGTGGACATGGCCCGCTATGGGACCTCGCAAACGATACAAAATCCATATCGCTTATAGAGGACTTTTATAAACACAATAAGCCTGTAGCCTTTGTATGCCATGCCCCTGCAGCCCTGGTAAAAGTAAAGGCTCCCAATGGCGAGCCCGTGGTAAAGGGTAAAGAAGTAACAGGATTTTCTAATACCGAAGAAGCTGTAGTTAAACTCACCCATGTAGTGCCCTTTTTGCTGGAAGACGAACTGAAAAAACTAGGTGGGCACTATAGTAAGGCAGCCGACTGGGGCTCTTACGTAAAACAGGATGGGCTTTTGATCACAGGACAAAATCCGGGTTCTTCTGAAGAAGCAGCAAAAGTGCTGCTTGCCCGGCTGGAAAAGAAATAGTACTTATAATAAGCCGTTATCAAAAATGACAAAACGGTGGAATTATGTCACCCTTTCAAGGTTGATCAATTATTTATACAACTGACTATAATCATAGCATCCCTTCGGGATTTTCAACCTTATCTGTATCGGGTTGGAAAAGCATTTTAATAAAATTGATAACGGTTCATTATTAAATGAACAGTGGATAAACAAGAAAGGCTGCCTCAAGTACATGAGACAGCCTTTCTTTATGTAGCTATAAAATTAGAAACTGGAAGTAACTGTTGCTTTTACACCACTAAAAGCGGGCTCGTACCGGCACACACCACCAGAGCAGTTAATACCATCTACCTGCTTTACATAAGCAATAGAAAAACGATTGGGGCCTTTGGTATATGCAGTGTAGATATTGTAGTAATGGCTTGGATTAGGGACCTTATGTAGGGTTGCATCGTAGTTTGGATTATCTGAATTTTTGTTGGGTACAATGTTGTACATATCAGATGCTGAAACTGACCATTTAGGGGCCAGGTTATACTCTATCAGGGCAAATATCCAGGAACCGTAGTCCTGCTTTGTATTCATATACTCGGCCTCAAAGCGCAATGACTTGTTGCTGGTAAACTTGTAAGTAGCTTCAGCAAAACCGGTTTCTGCATATAGCATAGGCGCTCCCGGGTGCTGCAAGTAAACCGCAGTGTTATACACCAGGTATTGACCGCCACCCATTAGTCTCCATTTTTCCCATTTCAAATACTCTGCCTGTGCATAACCTTCGCGGTACAGTTGCACATTATCCAGCGTATTGATGTGGCAATAAGTAAGTTCATAGTTTACATATTCGCTTGGCGACAACAATACATCTGCATTACCGGCCATTTCAGAATAATCCTGCGACGCAGGACTGTAGCGGGATATAAGACGTTGGGTACGCAGGCGCGCAACAATAGGTTGCCAGTTTAGCATACCATCCAGCAGTTTTTCGCCGTATGATGTGCGCATCACATAAGCATCTGTACGCTTACCTGTAAGGTTTATAGCTACACCTTTCTGTGCGTAGCCTATTGTGGTATATTCTACGTTACCGGGTTTATTTACAATTGAATCGGCAGGTGTGGCAATTGCTTCCTGTGTTTTATATGAGCCTTCTGCATACCAGGAGAAGTTACCCACTGTGAGGGTATTGAATGCGGTGAAAGCATACATGTTATACACAGGGGTAAAGACACCATTACCGGTAACGGGATCTTTAGGTACAGCACCCTCAGTAGTACTATAAGATACCGCATCGAGGGTACGGTTGAGCACACCCACACCCGGCACCAGATGCACTTTACCTACGTTAAAATCACCATCGCCTTCAAAAGCCCTTATAACAGGTGCGTACTTCTGCGATACGGTGAGGGGGTTATTATTGCCAGACAAGTTGTTTTCCTTTTGTTGCCCAGTAAACCCCTTTACAGATATATTGTTGGTGAGCTTGTACTTGAGGCTGATGCCTACCAATGCATTATCTATAAGCAAACCACGGTCTTCATAAGCCCTGAAGAGGATACCACTGCCTATCTGGTCATATATATAACCTACATTGATGGTCAGGTCTTTCATCTCTTTACTTACGCTCCATGCACCTATACCAAAAGCTGTATTGGCCTGTGTAGGATTTTTAAGGTTAGAGTTATTAAACGCATCGGCACGCACAAAGAAGGTAAAACCTTTAATGTTATAACGAAGATCGAGCCAGCCTTCACTACCGCTTAGATAATTGTTATACAGTGGATTGCCGGAAGCCTTGATGGAGGAATCACGTTGAAAGAAATTCAGGTTCATCATGAGATCGCCTGAAAAAGTACCCTGCGCGAAACTATATATACTACCGCAAGAGAGGAACAACAAAAGAGCTATTTTTTTCATTAAAACTTGTTCGTGTTTAAATTTAGCCGAAATTAGCCGGGCTAAATGATTTTTGGCAAAGTTTTCGCTTATTATTCTTAAAAACAAGTACTTATGAAAAAAATTATCGCAGCCATTGCTTTTATGGTTTTGGCAACAGGACTACACGCACAGGTATCTGAACTACCAGATACACAAATAAAAGATGTGAATTCCGGCAAAAAAATGGCTTTCAACGAAACTTTTACTAAAGGAAAAGTAACCGTAGTAAGCTTTTGGGCTACATGGTGTGTACCCTGCAAAAAGGAAATAAAAAACATTATGCTCAAACTACCTACGTGGCAAAAGGAAACAGATTTCAACTATATGACGGTATCTATAGACGAATCAAGAGCTGAAGGACTAGTGCGCAGCTATGCTATAAGCCAGGGCTGGAAGTTCCCTTATTATATAGATCCAAACTCTGATCTTAAACGCTCTCTTAGCTTCCAGAACGTTCCTTTCACAATAGTTGTGGACAAGAATGGCAAAGTTGTTATGGAACACAGCGGCTACGAAGAAGGTGGAGAGGAAGAAATTTATGCTAAAGTGAAGGAATTGAGCAAGGGATAGTCTTTGTTCATAGCAATTGATTCAATTTTAAAACTAGCTAAACTATCCTGCAATGGAAAACTTCCTGTTTGAATTGTATGAAAAGGACCTGTTGAAATTTAAAGACGAGATCAACAGTTTCAAAAATGAAGATCATATCTGGGACGTAAAACCGGGCATCACCAATAGTGCAGGCAACCTGGCCCTACACCTGCTGGGCAACCTGAACCACTTTATTGGCGCACAGGTAGCCAATACCGGGTATATACGCCAGCGTGATCTTGAGTTTGCACCTGAAAGCAAAGTATCGCAGGAAATATTGGTTGCTGAAATAGAAAAAGTAATCACAGTAGTAACGCTTGCTTTAAAAGGTTTATCGCAGGAAGAGTTGAATAAGCTATACCCACTGGAAATGTTTGGTAAGCGCAGCACTCAATTCTACCTGATATATTTTCACAGCCACCTCACTTATCACCTGGGTCAGATCAATTACCTGAGAAGGATACTGGAAGGGTGATTTTGAATGTGGATCGAACGTTCATGATAAATATAAAAGAAACACCCGCCTACTTTATGGAAGGCGGGTGTTTTTATGATGACATGTTGCCGGTTTACCTTTTCATCAGCGCCAGTTCCAGTACCTCTTTCATTTCGGTTACGTAGCTGAACTTTACGCCTTTTATATAGTCTTTGTTTATTTCTTCTACATCGCGCTGGTTTTGAGCGCACATAATTATTTCCTTTACACCGGCGCGTTTTGCAGCAAGTACTTTCTCTTTAATGCCACCAACAGGCAGCACCTGCCCACGAAGGGTAATTTCCCCTGTCATGGCAAGGTATGGCCTCACCTTGCGGCCTGTAAATGCAGAAGCCAGCGATGTAAGCATGGTAATACCTGCACTCGGACCATCTTTGGGAGTAGCGCCTTCGGGCACATGCACATGAATGTCATTTTCCACAAAGGCAGTCTGTGGTATTTTATATTCCTCAGCGTGCGCCTTCAGGTAAGATAATGCAGTAGATGTGCTTTCTTTCATCACATTGCCCAGGTTACCGGTAAGGGCCAGTACACCTTTACCTTTAGACAGGCTTGTTTCTATAAACAGTATATCGCCACCTACAGATGTCCAGGCCAGGCCTACTACAACACCTGGTGGGTAACCTTTGGTATAGATATCGTTAATGAACTTAGGCTTGCCCAGCGCTTTTTCAACCAACTCAACAGAAACCTGCGGTGCAACTACATTTTCCATAGCTACCTGCAGCGCTACCGAGCGCATAATACCCGCCAATAAACGGTCCAGCTCACGTACGCCTGATTCACGAGTGTATTCCTGTATGATCTTGGCAATCACCTTATCCGGGAAACGGAGCGCAATTTTATTTAACCCATGCAACTCTTTTTGTTTAGGTATCAGGTGGCGTTTGGCTATCTCTACTTTTTCTTCTATAGAATAGCCTGTAAGCTGTATGATCTCCAGCCTGTCCCTAAGGGCTGGCTGTATATCGTTAAGGCTATTAGCTGTGGCTATAAACAGGACTTTGGATAGATCAAATTCCAGCTCTAAGTAATTATCGTAAAAAGAGTTGTTCTGTTCCGGGTCCAATATTTCAAGCAAAGCAGAGCTAGGGTCTCCACGGAAATCATGACCCATCTTATCGATCTCATCTAATATAAAGACCGGGTTAGCTGCTTTTATTTTACGTATAGACTGCACTATGCGGCCGGGCATGGCACCTATGTATGTTTTACGGTGTCCACGTAGCTCGCTCTCGTCGTGCAAACCACCCAGGCTAAACCGCACATACTTGCGCTGTATGGCATTGGCTATACTGCGCCCCAGCGATGTTTTACCAATACCGGGAGGACCTACAAAGCACAGAATGGGCGATTTCATATCACCCTTCAACTTCAGTACAGCAAGATATTCCAGGATACGATCCTTTATCTTTTCCATGCCATAATGGTCTTCATCCAGTATTTTCTGGGCATTCTTCAGGTCGTACTTGTCTTCAGTATATACGCCCCAAGGGAGGTCAAGTATCAGGTCCAGGTGATTGTAGATCACTGAATAGTCGGGCGTGCTGGGATGCATACGCTCCAGCTTCTCTATATTTTTCTGGAAGAGCTCGCGTGCCTGGTCGGTCATCTTTACCCCTTCAGCCCGTTTCTGCAGATCCTTTATTTCACGGTCGTTAGGATCAGTACCTAACTCATCGCGGATGGATTTCATCTGCTGCTGCAAAAAGTATTCGCGTTGCTGACGGTCAATATCAGTGCGGGTTTTGTTGGTTATTTCGTTTTTCAACTCTACCAACTGCAACTCGCTCTGCAGCAATTGCAGCAGGCGCTCCGCTCTCGTCTTTATATTATTTTCCTCAAGGAGTGCCTGTTTATCCAGCAACTTCACACCAAGGTTTGATGCTACAAAATGCATCAGGAAAGATTGCTGCTCTATATTGCGCAGCAATACATTTGCCTCCTGTGGCGTATTGGAAGATTGTTGTGTAATTCGCTCAGAATAATCTTTTATAGAAGATATGGTAGCATCAAACTCCGGGTCTTCTTTTGGGAACTTATCTTCCAGGAATTTGATCTTAGCTGTAAAGTAGGGTTCCGTTTTGGTATATTCCTCTATATGGAAACGCATGCGCCCCATGATGAATATAGTGATATCGCCACCCGGCATTTTTAGCTGCTTTACTACTTTGGCCAGTGTACCTGTGGTATATATATCATCGGGGTGCGGGTTATCCTCATTACTATCCCTCTGGGCAACAACACCAATCCATTTACCAGCCTTCTGGGCCTGGGCTATGGCTTGTATAGATTTATCGCGGGCTACAGTAATAGGTAGTACAACGTTTGGGAAAAGGACTGTATTGCGCAACGCTATAATAGGCACCTCGTTGGGCAGGTTACTTTTTTCTTCGTCATTCAGTTCATCTTCACCCAGTGGAACAATTGGCATAAATTCCAGTTCCTGTTCAGGCTGATTGAACAATACATCTATCATTGATTTAATTTCAGACATTATGGCAATATTTTCCCCTCTGTTTACGTATTGATAAAGTAAAGATAATGGTCAATCTGTATGCCAAAGGCAGAAAACCTGTTATTTTAACAGGTGCCTTGATTCGATCTACCTAATTGGGCAGTGCAAATTCCATTTAATTTATAGGTACACAATGCCATCAACACATACATGCATCAAACAATGCATGTAATGTATATCTCCCAGTTACTGCAACTATGTGAATTGCTGCACAACAATAAGCGCGTTAAGGCCTTACTCTGTTTATTTAAGAATTGAACTAAGTTTTTGATCCAGCATATCTCCGCGCAGGTCGCGGGCTATTATTTTGCCAGATGGGTCTATCAAAAAGTTAGAAGGAATGGATTCTATCCCATAGGTCTTTGCGGCAGTTGAACTCCAGCCTGCAAGGTCGCTTACCTGCGTAGGCCAGGAGAGATTATCATCTTTTATAGCTTTCTGCCAGTTCTCTTTATTATTATCCAGCGACACACTATAAATAGTAAAGTTCTTATCCTTGTACTTGTTGTAAGCGGCTACTACATTAGGATTTTCAGCTCGGCATGGTCCGCACCATGAAGCCCAGAAATCGAGCAGTACATACTTACCCCTTAAAGAAGAAAGCCCTACTACTGCGCCATTGGCTTCAGGTAGTTTAAGTTCAGGGGCTATGCCGCCTATCATATTCTGGGGTGCAACTGCTTTTTGTTTGCCACCACCCAGCACTTGTGCGTAAAAGTTTTCAAAGTCCTTCACCTTAGCCTGGTTAGGGAATCTGCGCGACAAACTTTGTGTGAAAGCATTCAGGAAATCTCTTTCGGCCCGCACATTGAGTACACGTGCAGCAAATATAGCGTTGGGCAGGTACCCGGTAGTATCTGCATAATTTTCAATAAATTTTGTAAACTTTTCCTGCATCCGCTTCATATCGGCTTTTGCCAGTGCCAGTACGCTATCATTACCTTTTGCCTGCAAAGTATCCAATACAATATTCATGGTATTGAAATCGCGCATGTTGCTGCGCACGCCTGTAAGAAACTGCTGCAGGCTTACCGTAGCTGCTGAGCCTGTTATCTGGCTGCGTTCCAATGCACTCCAATCACCATTAATTTTTATATCGCCTTTATCTATGCTGAGCATGATAAACTTATTGTGGCTGAAATGAAGACGGTATATACCAGGTTCAGGGGCATTGCCGGAAAGGTCAAATTTACCATCCCCTTCTATTTTGTCAGAATCCAGCTCGGTTATCACATCATTCACGCCCAATTCTTCAAGCACAACAGTGCATGGGGGTATATTCTGTATAGTGCCACTAACAGTAAACTTACCATTACCACCTATTTTACAACTTTCAATAAAACAAAACGCAATAAATAATAAGAGTAAAAGTTTTGATCTCATCTACTATCTGGATTCGTACTTGCAAACGTAATTAATAATTGCCGTTATTAATTAAGGGTTGGGTGCGGGGACGACCCCGACGGAAAATTTTAACAAAATGCAACCAACTACCATAATAGAATAGGGAATACAGCAAAAAAGCTGTTGTAAATTTTATGATAATCACTTACGCATAAGAACAATGCAAAATAAGATAAGTAGTTTTCAAATGTTTTCCTTTGCATTTTGCATCCATATTCTTACATTTGCGCAAAATTTCAGGAAACTAACAATTCTTATATAACTAAGCAGTATGCCTAACGTTGGTAAAATAAAACAGATCATCGGCCCGGTTGTGGACGTGCACTTTAGCGGAGAGAACAAACTGCCGCAGATCTATAATGCGCTTGAACTTACTCGCGAAACAGGGGAAAAGCTGGTACTTGAAGTGCAGCAGCACCTGGGTGAAGACAGTGTACGCGCCGTAGCGATGGATGGTACTGAAGGCCTGGTACGCGGTATGGAAGTAAGAGATACCGGGATACCAATAGCTATGCCTATAGGAGACCAGATAAACGGTCGCTTGTTTAATGTTACCGGCGATGCGATAGATGGACTGAAAGCACCCGATAAAACTAATGGCCGCCCGATACACGCAAAGCCTCCTAAATTTGAAAACCTGAGCACAGCTTCTGAAATACTGTTCACAGGTATCAAAGTAATTGACCTTATTGAGCCTTATGCAAAGGGTGGTAAGATTGGTTTGTTTGGTGGTGCCGGTGTGGGCAAAACCGTATTGATACAAGAACTGATCAATAATATAGCCAAGGCATATGCCGGTAACTCGGTATTTGCAGGTGTGGGCGAACGTACACGTGAGGGTAATGACCTGATGCGTGAAATGATCGAGGCCGGCATTGTTAAGTATGGCGACAAGTTTAAGCACAGCATGGAAGAAGGTGGCTGGGACTTAAGCTCTGTGGATATGGACGAGCTGAAAAAATCACAGGCTACATTCGTGTTCGGTCAGATGAACGAACCACCGGGAGCACGTGCACGTGTGGCTTTGTCTGGTCTTACTATTGCCGAGTACTTCCGCGACGGTGATGGTACAGGCAAGGGTAAGGATATCCTGTTCTTCGTAGATAACATCTTCCGTTTCACACAGGCGGGTTCCGAAGTATCGGCCCTGTTGGGTCGTATGCCATCGGCCGTGGGTTACCAGCCAACACTGGCAACTGAAATGGGATTGATGCAGGAACGTATCACATCAACTAAAAATGGTTCGATCACATCGGTACAAGCGGTTTATGTACCTGCGGATGACCTTACCGATCCGGCGCCGGCAACAACATTTGCCCACCTGGATGCAACAACGGTATTGAGCCGTAAAATTGCGGATCTGGGTATCTACCCTGCGGTAGATCCATTGGATTCTACCTCACGTATCCTTACACCTGCTATTGTTGGTGACGCACACTACAACTGCGCCAACAGGGTGAAGCTGATATTGCAGCGCTACAAGGAACTGCAGGATATCATTGCCATCCTGGGTATGGATGAGCTGAGCGAAGAAGACAAGCAGACTGTAAGCCGTGCACGCCGTGTACAACGCTTCCTTTCTCAGCCTTTCCACGTGGCAGAACAGTTCACTGGTCTCAAGGGCGTACTGGTACCTATTGAAGAAACAATACGTGGCTTCAATATGATCATGGATGGTGAAGTTGACCAGTATCCAGAAGCAGCGTTTAACCTGGTAGGTAGCATTGATGATGCTATAGCTAAGGGTAAGAAGCTGATGGAACAGGCTAAGAACTAACAATTAAAAGAGAACTGATGCATTTAGAAATATTAACACCAGAGCACAATATATATAACGGAGACGTACGTGGTGTGCAATTGCCTGGCATTGAGGGGTCTTTTGAGATATTCGAGAACCACGCCCCTATGATAGCATCATTGGGTAAGGGTAAAATGAAGATCATCAAAGACAAGAACGACAGCGAAGTATTTGATATAAGCGCCGGTTTTGTAGAAGTGCTGAATAATAAAACCAGTGTACTGATAGAAGGCGCTACAGCACAGCTGTAACTTACTTTTATACTATTTGTAAAAACCGGGTACTGATGTACCCGGTTTTTTATTTTAAAATCAGTTGATACCACCTGCATTTTAAATACCTATTATGCTCCATGCTATATTATAGCAGTATCAAGCATTAATATAATAGCTATCCCAAACTATGTTTAATCTTGCAAATTAAATGTACATACACTCAATAGGAACATATGAAACTGTTAGAACCAATTAAGATAGGCAATATGCAATTGCATAACCGCATGGCAATGGCCCCCATGACGCGCAGCAGGGCAATAGGAAATATACCCAACGCATTGATAGCAGAATATTATAAACAGCGTAGCAGTGCCGGCCTTATTATTACAGAAGGTACTGCCCCATCACCAAATGGCCTTGGGTATGCCAGGATACCCGGTATCTACTCAAAAGAACAAGTTGCAGGCTGGAAGCTGGTAACTGATGCAGTACATGAAAACAATGGCCACATCTTTATGCAGATCATGCATACCGGCCGTATTGCCGCTACGCAAAACTTGCCTGAAGGTGGTATTGTATTGGCACCAAGTGCTATTCCTGCACATGGACAAATGTGGACAGATGCCGCAGGTATGGTACCCAATGCCACACCTAAGGAAATGACCATTGACGAGATAAAATCTACTATTGAAGAATACAAGCAGGCAGGCATAAATGCTATAGAAGCTGGTTTCGATGGTGTAGAACTGCATTCGGCAAGTGGTTACTTACCCAACCAATTCCTGAGCACCAGCGCCAACCAACGTACCGATGAATATGGTGGCAGTGTAGAAAACCGCAGCAGGTTTGTTATAGAAGTTTTAACGGCAATGAGCCAAGCTATTGGCAGCCATAAGGTGGGCCTTAAGTTGAGCCCGGGAATGGCTTTCAACGACATTGAGATAGATGACGCGACACAGCTTTTCCCTTACCTGTTGCAACAACTGAACGGTATGGCCCTGGCTTATGTACATGTAATGCGTGTGCCTAACTGGGAAGTAACACCCAATAGTTTTGAAGTAGTAAAAACATTTCGCGAAACATATAAAGGCACCTTACTTGTAGGCTGTGCTTTTGATAGAGAAAGTGGTGAGCAGTTGCTACAGGATGACCAGGCAGACATGATGGTGTATGGCAGTTTATTCTTGAGCAACCCCGATCTGCCAGCCCGTTTTGAAAAGGAAGCAGTATTAAATGCACCCGATCAGGCTACATTCTATACTCCAGGCGCTACAGGATATACAGACTACCCGTCTTTAGCATGACTTTTTTTCTACTCCCACTTTGCAAATAAGGCTGTCCCCACAAAGGCAGCCTTATTTTTATTAAACATTTTCTGTTCATTATTTCATAATACAGAAAAGCATAATAAATTATGTAAATTTACAATCCACATAAAAACTCAATACGATGGACAAGTCAACAAATGCACTCAACTGGTTCGAAATACCAGCTACAGACATTAATCGTGCAAAAGCATTTTATGAAAATGTTTTTGATGTAGAAATGGATACCTCAGAAATGATGGGTATGAAAATGGCCATGTTCCCAGGCGAACCCGGAAGCGGTAAAGCATCGGGCGGGCTGGTTGAAAGCCCTATGCACAAACCATCGCAAGAAGGCAGTGTAGTTTACCTGAATGCAAACCCTGCAATGGACACAGTGATAGAAAAGATAGAACCAGCGGGTGGTAAAGTATTGATGCCTAAAACTAAGATCACAGACGAAATAGGCTATATGGCTTTCTTCACGGATACAGAAGGCAATAAAGTTGCCTTGCACTCTAACAACTAAGATCATTACACTTCATGCAAAGCCGCCCTAAAGAGGCGGCTTTTTTTATTATCATGTACTAATTAGCTTATTTTCAACGAAATATTAATGTAATTTCTTACTTTTATTTGTGTTCAATAGATACATATCAATCTACGTATTAATTTTTATCCTTTGCAGTTCAACAACGTGCCTTAGCCAACACATTACTGCAAAGCACAAAGCATTAATAAAAAAAACGAAAGGACATATTAGTAAAGTGCCTAAAAAAAGTAAGCAGGATAGCCTGAATCATAGATATTTTGAAAATACATTACGCGAAAAGACACAGCATCCACTTTGGGATACTATTAAAATTAAAAAGTAAAAAAATATATAACTATGACCTTCTTTAAATACTTCACCCAAACACTAATTGTATCTGTTTCGTTTTTTTGCGTTAGCCAATGTCTGGCACAAACGCCCGAGCTTACGCTTAAGCAAAAAATGTTAAGAGAAGTACTGAAAGAAAAACAATTGATACAAGGTATAGGAAAGGGTAATAATGAACAGCAGGAACTGACAAAGACTACAAATACTGATGAGCGTTTAACTACCGGCAACGGAAGTGACCAGGAAGCAGAAGTATCGGTAATATACGATCCTTCTGATAGCAGTAAGCTAATCATCAGCTTCATGGACGAAAGTACTACCGGTTTAAACTTCCCTATATATTACTCTTCTAATAGCGGACAAACCTGGACAAAAAGTAATTTCAATACAACTACTATACTCCAGGCAGATTTCCCCGGCCAAACATTAGGTGGCGGCGGCGATCCGGCATTTGCCTGGGATAAGAACGGAAGGGTTTATTTTTCCTGGATATACCTTACAGCTAATGCTACAAACGACAGCTTATTCTTTACCCTCAACTGGGCTTATTCTGATAATAACGGAGTTACATGGAGCGTACAACCAGGTAAAAACCATTTTATAGGCCAGGGTGCTTATGACCAGACCGGGAACGTTGTGAGTTACTTTGATGGTATAACAGACCGGGAGTGGTTGAGTGTGGATAACAGCGGTGGAGCACACCAAGGCAGACTTTACTGTAGTTTTGTTTGTTTTCCTGCTAACAACGCAAATATTTTTGAAGGCCTGAAGTACAAAGATACTAATAGTAATTCTTTTGGCCCTATTAGCACTGTTTATAATAATGCATCTCAATTTGGCAATGTAGAAGTAGATAAAAATGGAATAGTAAATGTCAGTTACGCAGATCTGTCAGCCAATGAAATAAGGCATTCTTCATCGGCAGATGGCGGTATCACCTTCTCTTCCAGCAATCTCATTTCATCAGCCACAGACCTCATGCACCAGAACGGGCCATTTATTGTACATACCAGGGAAAATTCGGCACCCAACCTGGCGGTAGACGGCGCAGCTAACCTTCATATTGTGTGGACTGATTTTGTTGGTGGCCTTACAACCTCATTTTATTCACGATCTTCAAATGGTGGAATAACGTGGACTACTCCGAAGACACTGGACAGTTTTGTTATCAATCAGCAATCATTTATGCCTACCATAGCGGCAAACGGTAACAATGTAACAATCTCCTTTACTGGTATCAATTATACTTTTGATACAGCTTCATACTATCAAATTAACTCCACAAATAATGGCCGAACCTTCAATTCAACTAAGCTTTTGTCATCATCACCTACAAACTACGCCTACTACTTAAGCAATGGTGGAAACTCAGGGAATTATTTCTTTGGAGACTATAATCGTTCTGTTCGCTCGCTTTGCAATATATATGCAGCCTGGAGTGACGGACGAATAAACCTTGGACCGAAGGTATATTTTGCCAAAACCAACTATTGCAGCACCGGAATAAAAGAGGTTACGGAAGTCAACGGCGCTATACAGTTGTCAGCAGTTTATCCTAATCCAGCTACAGACAGAATAACTCTTGAGATGACAAGTACCCAAACACAAAACATATCAATTTTCATAACCAATATAACAGGCCAAAAGGTGGTGACACAAAATGCTGTTTTGCACAATGGTGATCAGCATATAGTTGTTCCGCTAAATAAAATACCGGCAGGTAGCTATGTTTTGTCTGTAGATAATAACGAAGCTACGATAGCTACGCGCCAAATCACTGTCTACTAAATAAATACATACTTGCTCATTGGCACTTAAAGGTTTGTTCCGAAGAAATTGTTATTAAGTGTTTATTATTTCTGACCATGCCATATTCCCGTGGCAAGTTACCAGCAGTATTGAGCTATATATTTGTATATACGATCAAAAAGGACTATTTTTCAAACCAATTCTAATTTGATTACAAATTAATTTATGATCATAGGCGTACTTAAAGAGCATGCTCCGGAAACACGTGTTTCGCTGGTGCCGGAAGTTGTTGCAGCCCTGGTAAAAATGAAAGTTGCAGTGTGGGTGGAACATGATGCAGGTGCCAATTCTTTTTATAATGATGATACTTATACCAGTGCAGGCGCTGAAATAAAGGACGATACAGAAATAAAAGGCGGTGCAGATATATTGCTTGCCATAAACCCACAGGCAATAAGTGGCAACATAAAGCCAAGTGCCTGCTTGCTGGGCGTTTACCAGCCCCTGTTCAATGTACAGCAAATGCAAAACTGGGCCGGTGCAGGATACACTATATTTAGCATGGATACCATACCCCGCACTACCCGTGCGCAGTCTATGGATGTATTAAGTTCACAAGCCAACATAGCAGGTTACAAGGCTGTGTTGTTGGCAGCCATGACCTACAGCAGATATTTCCCCATGTTTATGACCGCTGCAGGAAGCATACCACCTGCAAAAATGCTGGTGCTGGGTGCTGGCGTAGCGGGGCTGCAGGCTGTTGCCACTGGTCGGCGCCTGGGCGCAGTAGTAGAAGTTTTTGATACCCGTCCCGCAGTAAAAGAAGAAGTAATGAGCCTTGGGGCCAAGTTTGTAGAAGTAGAGGGCGCAGCCGATGCATCAAAAGCAGGAGGCTATGCAGTAGAACAAGATGAAGACTTTCAACGCCGCCAACGGGAAAAGATACATGAGCATATCCGCAAGTCTGACATTGTAATAACTACGGCACAGATACCCGGCAAAAAAGCACCAATACTGGTAACCACTCCCATGATAGAAGACATGCGCCCGGGTTCGGTTATTATAGATCTGGCTTCTGTAACAGGTGGCAACACAGATCTTACTCAAAACAATGAAACGATATTACATAAAGGCGTTACAATTATAGGCAACTCGGCGCTACCCGGCACCATGCAGGCCGATGCCAGTAAAATGTACAGCAAAAATGTACTCAACTTCCTGAAACTGCTCATCAATAAGGACGGTGGCATGGATCTTAATTTTAATGACGACCTGGTTAAAGGTACCTGTATAGTACACAACGGACAGATAGTTAACGACAGGGTTTTAGCATTGCTGCCTGCACAAACAACCGCATAAAGAAACAGACATGGAAACTTTCATAAATATCTTTACAGACCAGGCCACATACCGCCTGCTCACCATAGTAATACTCTCTATATTCCTTGGGATAGAAGTGATATCGCATGTGCCATCAGTATTACACACTCCATTGATGAGTGGTGCAAATGCCATACATGGTGTAGTTATCATTGGCGCCATTATAGTTATGGGGCAGGCTAAAACAGACGACTATCTTGCTCTTACACTCGGCTTTATTGCTGTGATACTAGGTACGCTGAACGTAGTTGGCGGCTTTGTGGTTACCGACCGTATGCTGGAAATGTTTAGCAAGAAAAAGAAAAAATAAAGTTTGCATATCTATACAACTGACCAACGCAAATAATGGAACAATTAATACTTTCTTTAAGTTACCTGGTAGGTTCTATCACGTTCATTATGGGGCTGAAAATGCTTTCTCATCCTGAAAAGGCACGCAGGGGCAACCTCATTGCTGCTGCGGGAATGACGATAGCCATATTTGCTACCATCTTTCTTTGGGAATCGCCCGAAACGCATGAGCATCTGCATAACTATGGTTGGATATTCGGCGCATTGCTGATAGGTACTGTGGTGGGCACTATGACCGCTAAAAAAGTACAAATGACTGCCATGCCCGAAATGGTAAGCCTGTTTAACGGTATGGGGGGCGCTTGTGCCATGCTCATATCGGTAATAGAATACAACAAACCAGAACCGCTTACTACCGATCGGCTATCTGTCATTGTATTAGGAATGGTTATAGGTACAGTATCATTTGCAGGTAGTGCTATAGCCTGGGGCAAATTGAACGGGCGCATAAAAGATAAGACAATACCAGGCGGGCAGATCATCAACTTTATTTTACTCGGTGGCATGCTGGTAATGGCTATAGCCCTAATAGGTGGTTTTGTAAGCTCACCCGCAGTGTTTTATGCTATACTAGCCTTGGCAGCCATGTATGGGGTGCTATTCGTTATGCCTATTGGTGGTGCAGACATGCCTGTTGTTATATCTCTGCTCAACTCGTTTACCGGCGTTGCGGCGGCATTTGGCGGTTTTCTCTATAACAACCCCGTTATGCTTACAGGTGGTATATTGGTAGGCTCAGCAGGTACCATACTAACTATATTGATGTGCAAAGCCATGAACCGCTCTTTGAAAAACGTACTATTGGGCAGCTTTGGCAAAAAACCAGCCGGCACGGGCGACGGACCGACCAAGGAACAAGGCAATTACAAAGAAATATCACTCAGTGACACAGCAACCCTCATGGCATATTCACAGAGGGTACTCATCATACCCGGTTATGGCCTGGCAGTAGCGCAGGCACAACATGCCTGCCACGAGCTGGAGAAGATACTGGAAGAAAAGGGCGTAGAAGTTGAATATGGCATACACCCTGTGGCCGGACGTATGCCTGGGCATATGAATGTATTACTGGCAGAAGCAGATGTACCTTACGAGAAATTGCTGGAAATGGAAGAAGCAAACGAAAAAATGGCCAGCACCAATGCAGTATTGATACTGGGCGCTAACGATGTGGTGAACCCCGCAGCGAAAGAAGATCCATCGAGCCCGATATACGGCATGCCGATACTGGAAGTAGAAAAAGCAGACCATGTTATTGTAAACAAACGCAGTATGAAACCCGGATATGCAGGTATAGAAAACGACCTGTTCTATAAACCGAAGACCTCTATGTTGTTTGGTGATGCCAAAAAAGTACTGCAGGATCTGGCAAGTGAGTTAAAACAGTTATAACAAAAAACAATAAATACATCCCTTTTATAGAGAAGTAATTAGTTTTTCTATGAAAATTTAAAACGTTTATTAAATTTACCTTATGAAAAAATTAAAGTCAGGTATTTTACTTACTGCAATCACTACACTTTTGGCATTTATGTCTGTGTTATATATATCATCATGCAACAATAAAGCGCCTTCACTAAGCCCCACCAGCTGCGAGAATGTAGTATGCCAGCATGGCGGGTACTGTAACCAAGGCGTATGCCTTTGCCCTACAGGCTACCAGGACAGTCGCTGCGGTACAAAGTGGAATTCAAAATTTGTAGGCAGGTGGAATGTTGTAGAAACTGTTACATCCAGCGACACTTACGATACCATAGGGGCCCAAAGATATTACCAGGTTGTTATTGATACCACTGCCGTACCTAAAGAAATATTTATATCGGGCTTAAGGGGTAATGGCACTTATACCGATGTTACCGGCCTTATAGATAGCACTACGATAGGTTTCCAGATACAGGCTTACATACCCGGAAACAATGGGAACTTTACTATAGTAGGTGGTTATGCTCAAATAACCAAAATTAAAAACACAGCAGATACTGCATCTGGTATCTATTATACAGACTATCTTAATGCCCAGTCAATTAGGGAACATGATACGATCAAGTTCATAATGACCAAGTAATATCAACTTTTTATAAAGTAAAACTCCGGCTCCTGGTAGGAAACCGGAGTTTTACTTTATACCCTTAACGGCTTTATAAACCTCTAATGGCAGGATTGCGCTCAATTTAAACGGGTAAAAATGATTTGGCACATAGGGAAATAAAGGCGTGAAAGGATGCTCAATTCAGTGTAAAAAAGAATATGCTGAAATTCTAAGAAAATAATTTGCAAAAATCATTTTGTTACCTACTTTTGCAATCCCATTTCTGATGGGGACAGTTCTTAAAAAAATAGCCACTTTAGCTCAGATGGTAGAGCAACTGATTTGTAATCAGTAGGTCGCTGGTTCGATTCCGGCAAGTGGCTCGCAAATTGGGTTGCTTGTTGGCAAACTAAAATGTAAACGGGTAGATGGCCGAGTGGTTAAAGGCGACAGACTGTAAATCTGTTCTCTCACGGGTACGGAGGTTCGAATCCTTCTCTGCCCACGTTTATGCGATAGCAACAGGTAGTTTTTGGTAATACATAAGCTACCTGTTGTCATTGCTCATTTTAATAAAAATGTACAAGCGGGAGTAGCTCAGTTGGTAGAGCGACAGCCTTCCAAGCTGTAGGTCGCGGGTTCGAGCCTCGTCTCCCGCTCATCAACAAACTGAGCATAACGGGCAAAGGTCTGTAAGATGATTGTTTGTATGTTTAAATGTAGTTTTCGTTCAGGCACTAATGTGCCCGGTCGAAAACTAAAATGTTATCTGGGAGGAAGGAATATTAACAGTTAAAAGCTGTTGTAGCTCAGCGGTAGAGCACTTCCTTGGTAAGGAAGAGGTCGGCAGTTCAATCCTGCTCAACAGCTCACGTAAATGTGGAAACGGTGCGTGTGTTTTAAGAAGTTATGATCAGGCTTAACGCCAGAATATAAAACAATAATTAATATTTAAAAAACAGCTCTTAAAAAAAATAAAAAATGGCAAAAGAGACCTTTAAGCGGGAAAAACCCCACGTAAACATCGGGACCATCGGCCACGTTGACCATGGTAAAACAACATTAACTGCAGCGATAACTACTATCCTAGCGAGCAAAGGCTTGGCAGATAAGAAAGGTTATGATGAAATTGATGCAGCTCCTGAAGAAAAAGAGCGTGGTATCACGATCAACACTGCACACGTTGAGTATTCAACAGCAAACCGTCACTATGCGCACGTTGACTGTCCAGGTCACGCTGACTATGTAAAAAACATGATCACCGGTGCTGCACAGATGGATGGCGCTATACTTGTTGTTGCTGCTACTGATGGTCCAATGCCGCAAACTAAAGAACACATACTTTTGGCTCGCCAGGTAGGTGTACCTCGTATCGTAGTGTTCATGAACAAGGTTGACCTTGTTGATGATCCTGAAATACTTGAACTGGTTGAAATGGAAATTCGTGAATTGCTGAGCAAGTACGAATACGATGGTGATAACACACCGATCATCCAAGGTTCTGCTACCGGCGCTCTTGCTGGCGAAGCTCAGTGGGTTAAGGCTGTAGAAGATCTTATGGAAGCTGTTGATAGCTACATACCTCTTCCTCCTCGCCCTATCGATCAGCCGTTCCTTATGTCTGTAGAAGATGTATTCACTATCACTGGTCGTGGTACTGTTGCTACAGGTCGTATCGAGCGTGGTATCATTAAGGTAGGTGAAAACGTTGAGATCGTAGGTTTCAATGAAGCTCCACTTACTTCTACATGTACCGGTGTTGAAATGTTCAAGAAATTGTTGGATCAAGGTCAGGCAGGCGATAACGCAGGTCTTCTGTTACGCGGTATTGAAAAGAAAGATATCCGTCGCGGTATGGTTATATGTGCTCCTAAATCTATTACTCCACACACAGACTTCAAGGGTGAAGTTTATGTATTGAGCAAAGAAGAAGGTGGCCGTCACACTCCATTCTTCAACAAATACCGTCCTCAGTTCTACTTCCGTACTACAGACGTAACTGGTGAGTGCGAACTGCCAGCAGGTGTTGAAATGGTTATGCCAGGCGATAATGTCAACCTGTTTGTAAAACTTATCGCACCAATAGCGATGGAGAAAGGTCTTAAATTCGCGATCCGCGAAGGTGGCCGTACAGTAGGTGCAGGCCAGGTAACTGAAATCGTTAAATAAGTAACCACGGCTTGGCCGTAAATACTTTAAATATTAAACCGCCGGTAACCCCGGCGGTTTTTACTTTTACTTTTCTTACTGAAATTAAATGGCAGAGTAGTTTTTTAAAGAAATTATCTTACATTTGCCATCCGGTTTAAAGGTCAAAAGTTGTTCGCTTTTGGCTTTTTGATTTTAGCACACTGTTTACTGTTACAATGCTACTATACACGGGAATAGTTCAACGGTAGAATAGAGGTCTCCAAAACCTTTGATCGTGGTTCGAATCCGCGTTCCCGTGCAATGTTTTGCTCCTGCTACCCGCAAAGTAGCAGGAGATATTTTTAATTTTTAAAACCCGCAGGGGTGTTGGTTATGAGTAAATTTGGTAATTACATACAGGAGGCTTACGATGAACTCGTACACAAGGTTTCCTGGCCATCGTGGGATGAACTGCAGCAGACAACCATCATTGTCATTGTATCCCTGATCATTATTACCGTAGTTATATTCGGTATGGATTTCTTAGGCGAGCGTGTGCTTACCACCATTTATAACCTGTTTGGAAAGTAACGTATGGAACTGATAAATGATACCGCTCCCGAACAAGAACACGAACAGGAAGTAAAACCTGTAGTGCCTGTAGTAGATACCAAATGGTATGTACTGCGCGTGGTGAGTGGCAAAGAGCGTAAAATAAAGGAACACCTGGATAAGGAGATAAAGATAAGCGGATGGTCTAACTCCATTTTGCAAGTGCTGTGCCCTATTGAAAAGGTGTTTAAAGTGGTAGCTGGTAAGAAAGTGCTGCGCGAAAAAATACTGTTCCCAGGTTACCTGATGATAGAAGCTGCAGATGGCAAGCTGAAGGATGACATGATACAGACTATTAAGGGCGTAACAAATGTTATACACTTCTTAGGTAAAGATAACCCAACATCGCTGCGCAAAAGCGAAGTGAACAAGATGTTTGGTAAGATGGACGAAGTAAGTGAACAAGGTATAGGCTACGCAGAACCATACATTATTGGCGAAACCGTAAAGATAATAGATGGTCCTTTCAACGACTTCAACGGTGTAGTAGAAGAAGTGAACGAAGAGAAAAAGAAACTGAAGGTGGTAGTGAAGATATTTGGCCGTGCAACGCCTGTAGAACTCAACTACATGCAGGTGGAAAAAGTAGCATAAAATTCATCATATTTTTAAAAGCCGCATCGCACACGATGCGGCTTTTTTAGTTAAATTCACATCATGGAAACGAACTATCATTATGCTACTGTTACTGATGCTATAAATGCACTGAAACAAAAAGGATTCACGATTGACTTTAACCTGGATGACAATTATATATCGTGGGGCAGCGGCAAGTTTAAACATGATGAATTTGAGATCGTTGAAACTTACCGCTACGAAGGCAACTCTGATCCCGGTGACGAAGCCACCGTGTATGGCATAGAATCAACTACAGGCGTTAAAGGTATATTAGTTACAGGCTATGGTGCATCTTCAGATAGCGCGTCTGCTGCCATACTAAAGAAACTGGGAGTAAAGCATCAGTAGATCTTCATAAGGGAGCCTCGAAAGGCTTATCTGTCTCCATCCTCCTACCCTTCCAGATGAATAGAAATAACGATGCTGCGGCTATACAGGTTCTGTATGGCGTTTGAAAGTGGGATATTGGGCGATTTGAAGAGTTGGTTCACCAAACCCTGGCTCAGCTTTATTTCGGGTGAGAAGATGAAGTTTGAATTAAAAAATTCAAAGCCAACGCCTAACTCATAACCAGCATCTATAGGCTGTACTTTTAAAAATTCATCTTGTCTATGACTGCGCGCATTTGCCGCAAGGTCGTAATCGAACTTACCGCCCACAAGTCCATAAAACCTGAAGTTCTTAATGCGGTCACTTTTAAATTTTAGCTGCACCGGCAGGTGCATGTATATACTTTCTATTGTCCGGTCAGACACGCTGTCTGTAGGTATGGCATACTCAAATACCAAGCGCCGTTCAGAAAATTCAAGGCTGGGCACAAAACGAAGATCTATAAACTTACTAAGGCGTAGGTTAGATATAAGCCCCAGGTTGAAGCCTGGTAACCAGTAAGGTTGTATGCGTTTAAAGGTATCGGTATTGGCGAAGGAAGCTGTATAGTTGATGCGATACACCGAAAAATTAGTGCCGAAGGTAATGCCAAAGTAATATAGCTTATCATCATGCTCCGGCATGTTAAGGGCATCGCGCTGAGCAATGGCTTTATAGGAAACAATAATACAGCAGGATAATAAAATAACAAAAATGCTTTGGCGCATAGAATTATTTAAATGGTAAGCCATTGGTGGAACAAGTTACGAAGATAGTGGTTGCCTTGCATTTGCACATAACATATACCTTATCTAAATTTAGAAATATTTGCAATTCCTTTACAATTATTAAACCTTTAACTGCTAATTTTATCTACTTATTGTTCACTTATAACTTTTAGATACTCATGGCAATCCGTTTGGGCGATATAGCCCCTAATTTTACAGCGAGTACTACGCTTGGTGAAATAGATTTTCACGGGTACCTTGGCAATAGCTGGGGCGTGTTATTTTCTCACCCGGCAGACTTTACCCCGGTATGTACTACAGAGCTGGGACGCACAGCACAACTTAAAGACGAGTTTGCAAAACGTAATGTGAAGGTACTAGCCGTAAGCGTTGACGCGCTGGACAGGCATGCAGGTTGGGTAAATGACATAAACGAAACCCAACATACTATAGTTGACTTCCCAATTATTGCAGACCACGACCGCAATGTGGCCAGCCTGTACGATATGATACACCCTAATGCATCAGAAAACTTTACTGTGCGCAGTTTGTTTATAATTGGCCCTGATAAGAAGGTGAAGCTGACTATTACCTATCCGGCATCTACGGGACGCAACTTTTTGGAGGTACTGCGTGTTATAGATAGCCTGCAGCTTACTGCCAACTATAGCGTAGCTACCCCCGCCGACTGGAAGCAGGGAGAAGAGGTGATAGTGGTGCCAGCAGTATCTACAGCTGATGCTGAAATAAAATTTCCCAAAGGATTAAGAATTGTAAAACCTTACCTTCGTTATACGCCGCAGCCCGATTTGAGCTAAGGCTAAAGATTTTTCCCTTTCAGTGTGCGAACGAAAAAGCCTGTCACTTTTGTGGCAGGCTTTCTTTTTTATGCTGCCGGGCATATTTTAAAACCTGCCATTAATTTAAAATAAAACCATACCAATTTAACATCAAAATTAGTCATGGCTAAAGCCTGATATATATGATCCTCTCCTCCAGCTTAAAAGCTGGGGTTTAAGCATCTGGAAAAAACGTGCTGAATTTTGATGTTGAATTGGTATTATATTCATTTTGGGGTTAACGAAATTCTTGAGTAAATGTGGAAAATGTCTGAGAATGTCTGTTGACGGACATTTTTAGATTGGGATGAAATGCCTTACTGTGGCTGATCTTCGGGTAAATGTCCGTTGGGTAAGGAAAAAAGAAATGTCCTTTTGGAATTGCAAACCGTACAAGGTGGGTTTGTGTCTTTTATTTTGTGTCATCGCGAGGCACGAAGCAACCTTACGCTATTGTGGGTATTTTAATAGGAGTGTGATGATGGGTTTGCGCAAGTTGATGTTACGAAAGGTTGCTTCGTGCCTCGCAATGACCCCTGTTTTTGTGCTGGTGCCTGCGCCCCGTCTTTGAAAAAAGGAGGGGGACTTGTGAAATGTCTGTTGTAAAAAATAATCAAAAAACGGACATTTGGGGTTTGATTGTGGACTGAAATATGCTGTGGTAGCTTATATTACACTTTAACTTCACACTTAAAATGTCTTAAAATGTCCGTTGGCGGACATTTTTGGTTTAGCTATTTTTTAAAACTCAACTCCTATTTATGCTGTGCCCTTGTAACGCAAGGGTTTACAAGTTATATGCGGGTGCAAGGTACTATTGATGGCCGGTATTACGGTGAAGAAGTTATGCACTGTTCCACATATTGGAGTGTTTCACACAGTATGGGTGCAAGTCAAAAGACTTGCTAGTTTATAGCACAAGTGGAAACCCTTGCGCTAAGTGATGCTTATTTTATCCAGATGATTTTACATGCAGCGTTGCTGTGCAAGATATTGTACTCGGATATAATTCCCAACACAAGATAGACACAAGCTACCTGCCGGGATTGGCGTATGTGAGTTGTAAATGATATGCAAGGACGGCAAGGGCAGCCCTATCGTGTACCTGAAACTTGTTGAATAAACTATCCCTTAGCCCTTCTATGCTACGCGTTGTGGTTTTTAGCGTATCAGCAATTTCCTTATAGCTTTTACTGGTGCATATATACTGCAACACTTCTTTTTCTTTTTTAGTAAGATGCGGATTTTCTAGCTCTTTATTTTTTACAGCTGTGTGTATTTTTTTAGGGGCTATACCAGAATAGTAGCACCCTATCTCGTGAATAGAAATGATGGCTTGCTGGAGTTCTTCGGGCTTACAATCTTTAGTTAAAAAACCGCCTGCACCATTTTGCAACATTTCAAGTACGTGATATAGATTGTCAAAAGCCGATAAAGCGAGCATCCTCATATTTGGCCACTGCTTACGAATATTGAGCGCTGTATCAAAACCATTCATTATAGGCATCTGAATATCTATGATACAAACATCGGGAAGGCTTGGGGCTTTTGTAAGCTGTTGTATCAAATCAAATCCATCTCGTGCCAGCATGATGACCTCTATATTTCCAGTCAAGGCAAGTACAGTAGCAATTGACTCCCTCAAAATGGTATGATCATCAGCGATAGCAACGTTGATAACGGTTTTAGGCTCCATAGGTATAGGTTACACCTGAATAAATTGGGAAATAACAATAGAAATATATTCCAATAAACCTACAGGTAAATAACGGTAAAAAAAAGTTTTTTCCAGTTTTTTACCCGTAAAATAATTTTTAGGTAAGATTTAGGTTTGCACCAGCTTGTTAAAGAGCAGTTAAAGTCACTAAAAATTAAATTACTCCAAAATTCATTGCACATGGCAATATGCTAACAAGCTGTTCCCGAAAAAAGTTTCACACCTGCGCCCTTTACTATCCTGGCCTCAAACAACCACAGCAACAAAACTTTCCTCATGGCCATCCCTGGCAAAAAAATTAACCCTTATGCTATAACTCCAGGAAAAAGAGAAACACCTAAAATACCATTTACATCAATTAACAATTAAAATCCTTAAAATGAAAAATTTAAAACTATTTAAAAACTATTTTTTATTATTTGCGCTTGTATGCCTGGGCCATATGGCAAACGCCCAGGTTACAGTGACAATAACCCCTGCTGCCACCACAATTTGCAATGGTACAAGTATGCATATTTCGTCTTCTCCATCAAGTGGTTCTTATACTTACCAGTGGCTTATAAGCTACACTGGAACTTTTTCAAATATACCCGGACCGGCAGGCACCACAACCCCGTTGGTCTATACCCCGTCCTCGACTTGCAGCATCAAACTAGATGTAACTGCGGCAGGTATTACCAGCCATTCATTACCAACCACAATAAATGTAGCCCCAGTAGTACCAGCGTCAACAATATCGCCCAGCACACCGCCTTCTGCATGCGTAGGATATACCGCAGGAACAGCGCTGACAGGAACAACAGTATCGGGTGCAAGCTATCAATGGTACAATGATGCAGGCGCCATTACAGGTGCAACTACCACCAGCTATACTATACCTACAGGATTGGCTGCAGGCACCTATCATTACACTTTACAGACCAGTGTTGGCACATGCACTGCAACATCCAACACATCTACATTCACTGTACATGCATTGCCGGTGGCTTCCATTTCACCAACTTCAGGTACCTATGTATGTGCTAATGCACCGGTAACATTATATGCATCGCCCACAGGCACAGGCGATACCTATGTATGGTCTGATTTTAGTACAGGCCCTACCCTCACCTTTACCCCTACATCATTATCAACAGCCTATCCGTACAGTGTTACAGTAACAGATGCCAATGGCTGCTCCAATAGCGCCAGCACAAGTGTAACCACTTATTCAACTGTACCATCGGCAACAGTAACCCAATCGTGCGGAACAACTTTCTGTACAGGTGGCAGTGTGACGCTGACTGTGCCAACCGGTTATACTACTTATAGCTGGACGCTTGATGGATCGGCAGTTTCATCTACATACTCCTATACCTGCTCATCACCAGCCAACGGGTCTCATAATGCCGTGGTAACGGTAACAAATGCAAGCGGATGTACCGCACAATCCACCACAGTTATTACATCGCACCCGTGCACAGGATGCGCACCAACCGCCTCTTCATTCCCGTCTTGCCAGCAGTACACCGTGCTGGGCGAAACAGGAACCATTAGCGGTACCTTAATTTTAACCAGTGGTGTATATTTTTTGAGCAGCCCTACAGGTACAATTACCATACCCGGAGATGTGGAAATAAGCAATGCCACCATATTGGTAGATGAAAACACCACCATAGATGTGCAAAGCCTGGGTACCTTAAAACTAGCACAAGATCATTTATTTACCTGCTCACCCAACATGTGGAAGGGTATTGTAGCCGAACCCAACAGCGATGTGGAACTGAACAGCAATTTTATAGAAGATGCTATTACTGCAGTGAGAACTGATGGTACATCAGGCATGGCAACTATTTCGTTATTAGGCAACGTATTTAATAAAAATAATACCGGCCTGGTCATTAACAACTATAGCACTACTCCTAGCCTTGTAATGCGCGATAATATATTTACCACTCGTAATTTCAATTCATGGCCCGGCTATCCTTTTTACTTTCCGTATTACTATACTTTGATAGCCCATAGTTCTGCTCCTGCCCCATTCAGATCGCCCCATGTTTTAGAAGTTTGCGGGTATTCATTTACTACCTGTAACAATGGCCTGTATTCTTACGGTGTGACGCTGGACCACAATGCCGCCAATATAAATATAGGAGAATCAAATATAAGTTACTACATAAATCTGTTTGATCATATGCTGTACGGTGTGTATGCAAAAAACAGTTTTACTACCATTTCTGCATGTATTTTTTCTAATATGCAAAACAGCTCTGCCATACCTGGTGGCGATGGGGTGTATGCAGTAAATGATATAGACTCACCTACCACTGTGAATATAGGCCTGGCAGGCGACTTATATGGCAATCAATTTTACCTTCCCAATAATTCTGCGCCTAGCCCAACCTACTCGGTGACAGCTGTAGAGGCTGATAATGTGTATAACCTAAAATCGCAGGGAACATTGATCATTGCCGACCAAAGCCTATCCATTTATTCAGCCGGGGTTGTTAGTTACAATAATTTTGCTTACGAAATAAGTGGTTATAACTACAATAATGTGGACATCAGCTACGACACTATACTAAATATTACAAATGGCATAGACTTTTCTGATGAAAATAGCGGCACTACAGCAAATTACGGCTCGGTTAATTTTTCCAACAACATCTTCGGTGCCGGTGCCAGCGATGGGTATATTAATGAAGCTATAATTGCGACGAACAGTAGTACTATAACCCCAACTGTAACAGGCGCTATAACTATTAACAATAACTCTATGAATAATGGGTTTTTCAATATCTTTACGACTCAATTCCAACAGCATTTAGTAACAGAAAAAAACAATACAATCACCGTTTATAACGATCCTCTAAATATTACCGTAGAACATCCATTTGGAATATATAATGAAAGCAATTCCGGCGACGTTGTTGAAAATAATAGCATACAAGGAAGCTCAACAGCAGCTAATAACATCCTGGCATATGGTATTTGGGAAGAGTTTGCCAATAATACCAGGCTGAGTTGCAACGCTACAACATTTATAGGAACCGGGTTTGAATTTGACCTTTGTTATCCGACACTGACATGGAGCGATAATACAATGATGCAAAACTTACAGAGCATGGTAATAGATGGTGGTGGAATAGGCACACAAGGTTCGCTAAAATATGCCAGTGGTAACCTGTGGATGGGTAATTTACCCACAAGTTCTGATACCTATGTTACCGGCGGTACAGACCCTTCTTCTAATTCTGTATTATATGTTCAGGCCTTAGGATACCCATATGCACCAGTTGTAAATAACGGAAGCGGGAGCTATACCTATAATACTACAGGGGCTTTACTGGCAGCAGTACACCCAAACCCTGCAACATGCCCGTTACCCAGAACCTATAGCCCGTCTTTAGTTGCAAATATTATAGCATCTGCACAAACATATGTACTTTCACCTAACCCTGGTAATGGTTTAATAAAAATTACGCAGGCAGTGGAAGATGCCAATGTGCCGGCGCAGGTAACCAGCATTGATGGCAGGATTGTATATAAAGGCCAACTGCAATTTGCAGACCGCTACGCTACGCTTGACCTGCAAGGCATAGCCCCAGGTATGTACATGGTACAACTGCAAGATAGCAACGGTGGTATTTATAATATGAAGTACGTGATAAACAGGTAATTTATTGTGCCCCTGTACCTAGCCAATAGTGCAGGGGCATTTTAATGTGCATATCGCTTTATAAGCGAGTCATAACAATACACCAATAAATAGTCATCAATATAAATATTGGTGACTATTTATTTTAAAAACAACCCTGAGCCATGTCTATATTTTAAACTTTTTTACACATGCAAGCTTATACCATTTAAATATCAAAAAGAAGGCATTTTTGATGACCAATAAGATAGGTAACATTTAGCTTTCATATTGCCTTGTATATAGTATTTGCGAGAACCTTCATTTCTTTTTTGCTTGGCCAAAAAAAAAACGAAGCAAAGAAAAAAGGCCACTTTAAATCGATCGCTCCGCGGATTTAAAGACGCTCTGCTGCGTGTTGCGTATCGGGACCTTGATTAGGGGCCACTGGTTTTTGCAGGCGATGAAGGATCGCTGCAAAAAAGGTGGCTGAATATGGGTTCAGCTTTTCTTAAATTAAACTATACACTTAAATTACATATCATCAATCTCCAACTTAACAGAACCGATATGCATACCTATGCCTAATT
>Ga0206994_1013_pt1 | contig 38529 bp, 32 predicted proteins | sample Alteio_BWMinCont_4_FD_153485 | JGI IMG/M metagenome (GOLD analysis project Ga0206994, IMG submission 153485) | Enriched cells from forest soil in Barre Woods Harvard Forest LTER site, Petersham, Massachusetts, United States -... | ecosystem: Environmental > Terrestrial > Soil > Temperate forest >...
ATGAATTTCGATTCAACGGTTCAGATAAACAACTCGCCCTGCTTTGTTGTAACAGGTAAACTCATAAATTCAAAGCGTTGCACTATTTGATATTTTGTTTCACCTTCTCTTTTTCTTAATAGTAGCATACTATCTGCAATAAAGCTGCCGGTGAAATGCCGGTGCGAATATTCCAGCCATCCTTGTTCGAATTGCCAGGGCAATAATTTCATAGCGACGCTGATGTGCGGCTCCATTATATAATGTGGATCATTATCGGGAGATTTCATTAACCTTCTCGCGGTGCGTAATTCTTTTACCAGATCCTGAATAGCATTTTTTGTGACGATGTTGATATAGATAGTGTGTGTTGGGAAACTACCATAATCTTTCATATCTATTTTAAATGGAGAGGTACCCATGCTGATAATTTGTAGCCGCTGTTGCAGACGCTCTTCCATCATTTGCAAGCCATTAAACTTTACCAATGTGATATGTGGCTTTGTTGACTGAATAGTAGTTTTATATTTTTCACGAAAAGTTTCTTTTACGTGCAAAATTTTATGTTGCAGTTCCTCATGCGGACTTAACACTAATAAGTATTCATTATGTCGGTAGCTGGGTAGCTGAATAGTATTCGTATTCATAGCTTTAAAATTTTGTCAGCTTATTATTTTAGCATAAATTTACTAAAATATTTAGTAAACAGCAATAATTATATGGGTACTATAAAATTGTTGAAGAAATGAAGTAGATGATGGGAATTAAATATTACCTAATGACGGAGTTGTTTTTTAACTTCTCATAAATTGAAATATTCATCAGTATTAAGAGCATACCATAAAAAATGTCTTCAATTGGAATGGTGCCAATTCTTATTCCGAGATTTTCCGTATTATCATATAAAACAACAGGAATAGCTGTTAATAAGCCATTAACAGCAAAGAAAGGAAGTAATATTATTATGTAAGCAACTAAAAATGATGCTGCATCAAAATCTTTGAACCAATTTTTGAAAAGGTAGATGCATGCAATAAAAATCTCCGTCAACAAAAAAGTTGTTGAGGTGTATGATCTTTTATAAAAAATAATGCTTGCAATTAGTAATAGGAAAGCTATCATTTTTAAAATTGTATCGGCTATTTTTCTGTTTTTTAGATTGGGGAAATAATGGCGGATACATTCATAAATAAATACACAACAATAAGGCACTACAAAAAAGAATAGGATCTCTTCTATTGGCAAATTGAAAAGCTTTATGCCTGTTATATAGTTTTCGTTGAAACTCCATACTCCTTTTGCTGTAAAATAAATATCCCAAACAATATAAAAGATAGCCGGAAATAAAATGGCCGGAAAAAGATATTTCCAGTTTTTGTAGAATGTTATTTTTTTATCAAAGCTGAATGATAATGGTGCAGCTAAAGCCGCCGATAAAATTAAAAAATAAGTAAAGTGATGGTTCATTATGATTTCAGGTTGATCATATTTTTATCATTGCGTACTTTATCCCAGTATTTTTTTGCTACGAATAACATTCCGAAACTTTCACCATCGTGTTTATCTAAATGTTTGTGGTGCATTTTATGCGCCCAGCGAATGGAGCGTACATATATATTATTACTTCTGGTAAACCATTTGAAACGTTGATGAATAATTACCTCATGTATAAAAAAATAAGCAACACCATAGAGGAAGATACCGAAGCCAATAGCCGAAAGCCAGCTAATTTTATAGTATATGCCAAACATGATAGATAAAAAACTGGGTGTTGCAAATATCAAAAAGAAAAAATCATTTTTTTCGAATACGCCGGACCCTTTTTGATGATGATCCTGATGTAATGACCAGAGAAAGCCGTGCATTATATAGCGGTGAGAGAGCCAAGCAACGGCTTCCATTAAAAGGAAAGTGATGATAATAATTAATATGATCGATAACCAGTTCATAAAATTTATAACTGCGTGATTAAATAACTAATGGAAGCATTGCAAAGTAAGTTTCCAATTTTGGAAAAGCAATTTTAAACCATTCTGTATAATTTTTGGAATTAGCATCAATGGATTGTTTTAAATCTTCCATTGATTTAAAACAGTAATCACTTACTTCATCAACGTTGGGTTGTATATCCCCATCGTAACTGCCAATAAATACATGATCAAATTCATGTTCAGTAAGGCCATTGTCGAAAGACGCTTTATAAATAAAATCAAATGCTTTGGTAATAATTGTTTCGAAACCCATTTCTTCTTGTAGTCTTTTGATTGCCGATCGCAAAATATCTTCACCCGGCTGCGGATGACTACAACACGCATTTGTCCATAATCCTGCACTGTGGTATTTTTTTTCTGCTCTTTTTTGTAGCAACATTTCCCCCTTTTTATTAAAAATAAAAATGCTGAAGGCCCTGTGTAATAAAGCCTTTTCATGCACTTCCATTTTTTCCATGGAGCCTATTGCTTCATCCCTTTCATTAACTAAAATAACCTGCATTTTATTATAGATTTACAATAAGTTAAATTGATTTCTTACACCCGCTTTAGCCAGTATAAACGCTTTTCCATAATTAGGGATGCGAATTCGTTGCTCTAAAATATGTACTGCATTTGCTTTTTTTATCTTCTTGAATAAAGATGTATAATATTTATACGCTACATATACACCAAACCTGGCTTTGATCGGTAGTTGTTTAATACCTTCAAATGCTTTCAGAAAGTCTTGTGTAATATCTTCTTCAATTTTATCTTTCATAACGTTCGTGAAATTCTTGAGATCGACTCCCGGGAAATAGGTTCTGTTTAATTGTTGATAATCGGATTTTACATCCCTTAAAAAATTTACTTTTTGAAATGCTGCGCCAAGTGACTGTGCAAATGGCCTTAGTTGTGTATACTTTTGCTCACTCCCTTCACAAAAAACATGTAAGCACATTAGTCCTACAACTTCTGCACTGCCGTAAATATATTCATTGTATGCCTTGCTATTATAGGAAGTGTTACTAAGATCCATTTCCATGCTTTTAAAAAAAGCTTCAATTAGATGGTGAGGTATATTGTATTTATTAACAGTTATCTGAAAACTATTTAAAATGGGATTCAGGCTGATCTTTCGTTCAATTGAAGTATAAGTTTCTTTTTTAAACTCAATCAGCAATTTATCTTTATCATAATTATGAAATGTGTCAACAATTTCGTCTGCGAAGCGAACAAATCCGTAAATATTAAAAATAGGAGTACGCAAATCGCGATGTAATAATTTAATAGCGCTGCTGAAAGAAGTGCTATACTTCTCTGTTGTGGTTTTGCTACATTGCTGACTAAGCTCATTAAAAAGATATACCATCCTTTTATCTATCTATTTTGTTTAAATATTTTATTGCTTCTTTGGCAACAACCTCACCACTTATTAAACTCGGTGGCACTCCCGGTCCTGGCACTGTTAATTGTCCTGTATAAAATAGGTTATCGACTTTTTTACTCTTTATTCCTGGTTTTAAAATGGCTGTTTGCATTAATGTATTTGCTAAGCCATAAGCATTGCCTTTATAAGAATTGTAATCATGTACGAAATTACTGATGGAGTAGGATTGCTTATAAATAATAAAATCTTTTATTGGCTCTCCAATTTTTGTCTCAAACCTGTGCAATATCTTTTCAAAATATTGATCTCTTAATTCTTCAGTATCTCCTTCAAGTCCTGTTGCTATGGGAATCAGAAAAAATAAATTTTCGCAACCTTCCGGAGCAACAGTTATATCAGATACAGAAGCGGCGCTTACATAAAACAAAGGTTCCGTCGGCCATTTAGGATCAGTATATATTTCCTTTCCATGTAGATCAAAAGATACATCAAAAAAGAGGGAATGATGTTGGATGTTTTTTATTTTCTTTTTGATCCCAACATAATATATTAAACAACTTGGAGCCATAATTCTTTTGTCCCAATATTTTTCTGTGTAGCTTCTGTATGCTTTTGGTAATAATTTGTTTTCTATAAAATGATAATCCGCGGCACCTATTACTACATCAGCATCAAAATTTTTGTTCTCGTTTTGATAATTGGCATTTACACGAGTCGCTTTATTATTTTCAATTGTTATTGCTGTAACATCATGTTCAAAATAAAAATTCACGCCTAATTCTTTAGCTAATGCGTACATGCTGTTTACAATAGTATACATGCCACCTTGAGGGTACCAGGTGCCTAATTTAATATCAGCATAATTCATCAGGCTGTATAATGCAGGTGTATCTTTTGGTAAGGCTCCTAAAAAGAGAACAGGAAATTCTAATAATTGCTTTAGCTTTTCATTCTTGAAATACTTGTTGATGTGTTTTTTCATAGAAGTAAAAACATCCAGTTTCAATATTCCTTTTACGATATCCCAATCTAAAAATTCGGTAAATGATTGAGATGGTTTATGTACAAGCTTATTAATACCCACTTCATATTTATATTGAGCCTCGGCCATGAACTTATCGAGTGCTATGCTACTGCCCGTTTCAAGACTTTCAAATATTTTTTTCAACACATTGTAATTGGCAGGAATGTCCATTGGAATATCTTCCCAATAAATTCTATAAGATGGATCTAATCTTTTTAATAAATAGTAATCCGAAACTTTTTTTTCAAATGAGTTGAAGAATCGTTCAAATACATCGGGCATCCAATACCAGCTTGGTCCCATGTCGAATGTAAAACCATCAGCTTTTAATTGTGAAGCTCTGCCGCCGGGAAGTTTATTTTTCTCTAGTATAGTTACATGACATCCGGCTTTGGTCATAAATGATGCTGCCGACAAGCCGGCAATCCCGCTTCCTATAATGACTACTTTTTTCAATACTGTAAGATAAGATTATTTTGTACCGACGATAGTACTATAGATGCGATTTCGAAATGAATTACCTATTAAGAAGTGTGTCGTAGAATTTTTTTGTGTCGCTAACCAAACGTTGAAAAGAATATCGGGTACTAACATTTACTCTGCCGGCTTTGCCCATTTCTTTTCGTAATGAAGCATCATTTATTAATTGAAGAAGGTATTTTGTAAAATTGTCATCATCATCAACACATGTAACAAATCCGCTTATATTTTCTTGTATGATATCTTTTACACCACCAACATCGGTACTTACAACGGGTTTTTCTGCCGCTTGTGCCTCAATGATCGATACAGGCGTTCCTTCATTAAAAGAAGTAAGTGCAACAATATCAAGGCCGGCATATACTTCATCCATTTCAAACAGCCATGATGTAAAAGTTACCGGTGCTATTATAGGATTTTCGGGATAAAAAGTATGTGCGATATTATATTGATCAAGTTGATCGGTTAAGCTTTTGCGGATATCTCCATCACCAATAATAAAAAAACGTACACCTGTCGGTATTGCTGATAATACTTTTTCAATTACACGCAAAAACATTGGATGGTTTTTTACACGAACCAATCTTCCAACTATTCCGATAGCAATTTCATTAGGTTGTAATTGATAAAAGTTTCTAAACTCTTCCCGTTTTTGATCTTGGTTGATTTGGAATTTTTCGAGATTAAAACCCAATGGTATTATTGTGATCTTTTCTGTAGGCGCAATTTTATAAATAGAACTTAATTCATGCTCCTGTAAATTGCTAATAGCGATAATGCCGGATGATTTAGAAGCGAGGTATTTTTCTGTTTTTACAAATATCTTAGATCTTATCGGAGTAAAATAAGAATGAAAAACATGTCCGTGAAAAGTATGTACAATAACCGGAACTTTACAAGCTTGTGCAGCCAAACGACCGATGGCTCCACTTTTAGCCGCATGGGTATGTACAATATCCGGCTTATAAACTTTAATAATTTCCTTGATCTTTTTGTAAGCGATTCTATCCATTACAGGGTCAATAGCGCGCTGCATTTCAGGAATGGTGTACGGTTGAATGCCTAAATTGGTTGCTAAATGAGTGGCATCTTGTTCGTCTTCACCTTTTCCGCCAACAACTAATACGGTATCATAATCCGGCTCTAAATATTTAGTGAGTAGTACTGCATTGTGAGAAGGACCTCCAATAATCAACCTGTTTAATATGCGTAATATCTTGGGCATCGTTAGTTTTCAGCGTAATTAAAAGCTATTTTAATTACTCGGTATCGATTATTGTAATAGAAAAACAACCTGTAAATGTTTTAAAAGCCACAATTTAACGAAACTTATAGTAATAATGGCCATTAACATATAGTTAATATCTTGAATAGGTATTTTTTATGCGGCTTGATATACTGATCTCGTTATCATCTACGGTATAACTGACCGATTTTATATTATTACAAGTTAGTATTTTTGGTAATGCTTCTTACTATTCCCTTGTTTACCGATAATGATCTTAATTTTTCACAAAATCTATTGCATTGGTGGGAGATAATCTTGCTTCCGGTTTACTTTTTCTTCTTCATTAAGATTGGTAAATATTATTACAATAAAAAAAATCCACAGGGAACGGATAAAAAACTTTTTATTAATGGATTAAAAATAAAAATGCTTGGAAGTATTTTTATCACGCTCATCTATAATTTATATTACTCCGGCGGAGATACAACTGCTTACTTTAATGATGGCCGACTTTTAGATAAACTACTTTTTCATGATCCTGTTACTGCCATTAGGATGTTTTTTGTTTCAGGTAATAGAGGTTCGTGGCCGGATGATCTGTTAAACATCATATCCAGTTTTAGAATGCCGTTTGCAGCAAACACCTGGATAGTAGTTAAAATATCTGCATTTTTTAGCCTGTTCTGTTTTCAGAGTATGCTTTGTACCAGTCTGTTCTTTGCTTTTTTTTCTTATTTGTGTATGTGGCGTTTTTATGTAACAATTGTTGCAATGTATCCTCAGTTAAAAAGAAAATTGGGGATAGTAATTATTTATGTGCCTTCGGTTATTATTTGGGGATCGGGTATTTTTAAAGATACTATTACGCTATCAGCGATGCTTGTACTTTTTTGCGCTATGTACCAGGTGTTTTTTGCGAAAAAAAAAGCAATAAAGAACCTTCTGATAGCAGGTGTTTCAGGCTATTTGTTATATATCGTTAAGGATTATATTCTATTTTCTTTTTCTGTTTCAATATTAATATGGTTATTAATAAGTCTTGGTTTTTCAATTAAGATAAAAATTCTACGGGTATTATTTTTGGTATTTATTATTTCTACGGCGGTTATTTCTACTTTTGTTATGATAAATTATCTAGGGAAAGAAATAGCTGCCACTGCAGTTAAAGATCTACTCGAAACAACTGTTTCAACAGGACAATACCTTCATGCAGTTAGTGAACAATCCGAAGGCTCAACGTATGATCTTGGGAATATAGATCCTACTATTCAGGGATTTATAGCCATTGCCCCTAAAGCTATAAATGTAACATTGTTCAGGCCTTATTTATGGGAGTCGAATAAGGTAATTATTTTTCTTTCTGCACTAGAAAGCACTTTGATCTTTTTATACTTTATATATGTGTTGCTCAAGAATAAAGTGGTTTTCTTTTTTATTAAAATAATAAAAGACCCATACCTTATTCTTTGTATATTCTTCACTTTAATATTTGCAGTATTTGTAGGCGTATCCTCTTTTAATTTTGGAAGCTTAGTGCGGTATAAAATTCCTTGTATTCCCTTCTTTTTAACGGCATTGGTTATTATTGATGGCAAAAGAAAAAGGGCCGACAAAGCCCTCTTCATGTAAGTTTCTGAATAAACATTTAAATATATTTGTCGCCTTTATTTCTTCTTATTTCAGCAACATATTCTTTTATTGTTTGTTCTTTATCTTTTTTGCAGATGAGCAATACATCTTTGGTGTCAACTACAATAAAATCATCTAAGCCCTGTAATAATACTAGTTTTTTATTATCGGTATGTACTATGTTTCTTGTGGCGTCAATGATCATTACGTTGCTTCCCGCGACGGCATTATCTAGATAATCCTTTTCGATATTGTCATAAATACTTGTCCATGTACCCAGATCACTCCAGCCAAAAGAAGAAGGCATTACATATACGTTATCTGCTTTTTCCATCACCCCATAATCTATTGATGTATTGATACATTGAGGATATATTTTTTCGAGAGCTTGCTGTTCCAGGTTTGTATTGAATGATGTTTTTTCCGCATCAAATACTTCATACATTTCAGGCAAGAATTTTTCAAAGCTGGCAAGGATATTTTTTACCTGCCAAACGAATATACCTGCGTTCCATAAAAAATCTCCGCTGGCAATAAAGGCTTTTGCAAGATCTTTATCTGGCTTTTCTGTAAAAGTTTTTACTTTATATACATTCTCACTTACAGCCTGTTGCTCAAATTGAATATAGCCATAGCCTGTATTAGGATGTGTTGGCTTGATACCTAGTGTTACTAATGCTTTTATTTGGTGGGTAAAATCCAGTGCATGTTCGCAAATATTCTGGAATTCTTCTGTATTTAAAATGATATGATCAGCCGGTGCGCAAATAAGATTAGCCTCAGGGTTTAATTCATGCAATTTGTAAGAAACATAAGCAACACAGGCAGCTGTATTTTTTCTGGATGGTTCAGATAAGATGTTTTCTTTTTTTAATTCCGGTAGTTGCTCCGCAACGATATTTTTATACTGTTCAAATGTTACTATGTAAATATTTTCTGCAGGAATGAATTTTGCAAAACGATCGTAAGTTGCTTGTATTAATGTTCTGCCTGTGTTTAATATGTCAAGAAATTGTTTGGGGTAATTTAAACGGCTCATTGGCCAAAACCTGCTGCCAATTCCTCCAGCCATTATCGCTACATAATTGTTCTTATTCATCCTGTCTTTTTATGCTTTCCCTAATATGAAAACCAAGGACAAGCGTCTGGTTATTATTTATTGGCAAACCTACTTTAAATCACTGATAACACAAATAACCCGGCAACTTAAAAATTGTCATTTATCCCAAATTTTGATTATCTTAATAGCCGTAAATCTTTATTGATACATCCCGGTATTGAAGTAACTTAGCGTCCCTTCTAAAAAAGCTCAGGTTAGGTCTTCAGTTTTTACTACCCGGTTAAATATCATAACTATCAAAATTTAAAAAGTTAAGAGGGGTTAGAAAGTCATGGCTACAGCAAAACAAAAAACCAAATCTACTTCTACAAAGGCTCCGGCTAAAAAAGCAGTTGCTAAAGTTGCTGTAAAAGCAATTAGCGAAGAGAAGAACTTAGACCTAACTGCTCAATTGCAGGATTATTTTGGTTTTGATAAGTTTAAAGATCCGCAGGAAGAGATCATCAAAAATTTATTGGCCGGCAATGATACATTCGTAATAATGCCAACAGGCGGCGGTAAAAGTTTATGCTACCAATTACCCGCTATTATTAGTGAGGGCTGTGCTATTATCGTTTCTCCACTAATTGCATTGATGAAAAACCAGGTTGATCTGGTGCGCAGTTATAGCAGTAAAGATGATGTTGCCCATTTTCTAAATAGCACATTGAATAAGGGCCAGCAAAAAATTGTTAAAGATGATCTGACCAGCGGTAAAACAAAAATGTTATATGTAGCGCCGGAAACTTTGACCAAAGAAGATAATGTTGAGTTTTTTAAAGATCTGAAAATATCTTTTTTCGCTGTAGATGAGGCGCATTGTATATCTGAATGGGGCCATGACTTTAGGCCCGAGTACAGAAGGCTTAGAGAAATGATGGAGATCATCAGCCCTGATGCACCAATGATAGCACTAACGGCAACGGCTACGCCAAAAGTGCAAAGTGATATTGTTAAAAATTTGGGTTTGCGCAATGCAAAAATTTTCATCTCCTCTTTTAATAGATCCAACCTGTATTATGAGATTTTGCCAAAAATAAATAAGGATCAAACAGTAAAAGGCATTGTTCGTTTTGTGGCACAGAACAAAGGAAAGAGTGGCATTATTTATACGCTGAATAGAAAAACAACAGAAGAGTTGGCCGATATGCTGATGGCAAATGGTATTAAAGCTGTTGCCTACCATGCAGGATTAGATAGTAAGTTAAGAGCCGAAAGGCAGGATCTTTTTTTGAATGAAGATGTACAGGTGATCGTTGCCACGGTTGCATTTGGTATGGGTATCGATAAGCCGGATGTACGTTTTGTGATCCATTATAATATTCCTAAATCAATCGAAAATTATTACCAGGAAACAGGTCGTGCGGGTCGTGATGGAATGGAAGGGAAATGTATTTTATACTACTCACATAAAGATGTTGCCAAGTTGGAACATTTGATGCGAGATAAGCCATTGAGTGAAAGAGAAGTAGGTGCGCAGCTAATTAGCGAAACGGTTGCTTACAGTGAAAGTGCGGTTTGTCGCAGAAAAATTTTACTAAATTATTTTGGCGAGGAATATAAGTCAGAGCATTGTACAAATATGTGCGATAACTGTAATCATCCAAAAGAAATGCTCGAGGCTAAAACAGAAGCACAGCAAGCATTGAAAGTAATTAAAGGATTAGATGAACAATTTACTATGGATTACTTGCTACATATTTTTAGAGGTAAGGCAAATTCACAGGTTAAAATGTTCCGTCATGATGAAAGAGATTTTTTCGGAATTGGAAAAGAACATGATGAACATTTCTGGAACTCATTAATGCGTCAGATGATACTGGAAAGATTATTAAATAAAGATATTGAAGAGTATGGGGTTTTAAAGATCACAGCTAAAGGCGAAATTTTTTTAAAGAAACCAACCTCTTTCAAAATAGCATTAAATAATAAGTTTGAAGAAGCGGATGCGGACGATGATGAGAAAGAACCTTTAGCCGAAGGAGGCAGTTCTACAGATGAGAAGCTGGTAGAAATGCTAAAGGAACTGCGTAAACAGGTTGCGAAAGAAAAGAATTTGCCACCCTTTGTTATTTTCTTAGAGACGAGTCTTGAAGATATGGCTACGTTGTATCCTACAACAATAGCTGAATTAGAAAAATGCCAGGGCGTTAGTAAAGGCAAAGCTCTTCGGTACGGAAAAAAATTCATCGATGTTATTGCACAATACGTAGAAGAGAATGAAATAGAAAAGCCTGATGATTTTGTGATGAAAGGAGTGGTAAATAGAAATAACAATAAGATCTTCATCATCCAAAACGTCGATAAAAAAATTCCATTAGAAACAATTGCAAAAAGTAAAGACCTTGCTTTGAATGAATTGTTGGAAGAGATGGAAACAATTGTAGCCAGCGGCACTAAATTAAATCTTGATTACGCTATCGACGAAATTGTAGATCGTTACGAACAGGATGAAATATTAGAATATTTTAAATCTTGCGAAACCAGCAGTTTACAAGTAGCCCAGGAAGAGCTTGCTGATAGTAGCTTCGAGTGGGAACAATTAAAAATTATGCGCATTAAGTTTTTGTGCGTGTATGGGAATTAAGTCAGTAGATAGAATATTGAATTTAGAAGATAGAAGAAGATCATATAAAATAAATTATCTAATATGGATCTTCGCACTCACTATCAGTGACTGCATAAGCCACCTCTTTTACTTCGGTTCTGGCAAAGCCGGAATTGAAAAAATGGCGAAGCAAATTTTTTCAAAGGAGTAAAAGTAGTGGCGTTGCAGTTATGAAGCCAGCTGGCTTGAGGCAACTCTTTCATTATAAAAATCAATTTAAAAAATAAATACACCATGCCACCTGTAAATGCATACGCAGCACAAAGCGCAACATCACCCATCGCACCATTTAATATCGAAAGAAGAGAAGTTGGTCCGCACGATGTGCAGATAGAAATTTTATATTGTGGTGTTTGTCATTCAGACATTCACCAGGCAAGAAATGAATGGGGCGGATCTATTTTTCCAATGGTTCCGGGGCATGAGATCGTAGGACGGATAACAAAGACAGGCGCGCATGTAAAGAATTTTAAAATTGGAGAACTAGCCGGCATTGGATGTTTTGTAGATTCTTGTCGTACTTGCCCGAGTTGTTTAGCCAATGAAGAACAATATTGCGAAACCGGTATGGTTGGGACTTACAATGGCCTTGATAAAGAAGGCAAACCTACCTATGGCGGTTATTCTACTCAGATCGTGGTTGATGAAAAATACACACTACACATTTCAGAAAAATTACCCTTAAAAGGCGTTGCTCCATTATTATGTGCAGGTATCACAACCTATTCTCCATTGCGTCATTGGAAAATAGGGAAGGGCCATAAAGTAGCAGTAATGGGACTTGGCGGACTTGGGCATATGGCTGTAAAGTTTGCCGCTTCCTTTGGTGCAGATGTTACCGTATTGAGCACATCAAAATCAAAAGAGAAAGATGCGCTGCATTTAGGCGCACATCATTTTGCCGTTACTTCTGATCCTGAAACAATGAAAGGTTTGCAAGGGCATTTCGACTTTATTTTAAATACGGTTTCAGCACAGCATGATTATAATCAATATTTACAATTACTTACTTTGAATGGAACAATGGTAGTAGTTGGTGTTCCACCACAGCCTTCGGTTGTAGCCGCATTTAGCTTAATTGGCAAGCGTCGTTCTCTAGCCGGCTCATTAATTGGCGGCATTAAAGAAACGCAGGAAATGCTCGATTACTGCGCTGAACACAATATAGTATCAGATGTAGAAGTTATTGCAGCCAGTGAAGTTAATGCTGCATACGAGCGTATGATAAAAGGAGATGTGCGTTATCGTTTTGTGATTGATATCGCTTCTATGAAATAATATTATTATATACCAGGCTGGTGGATTATCTTTGTCATAGCTTCTAACAACAAGGATATTTTGTATAATAACCAATCTTTAGCATAATCTTGTAGCATATATAAATATAAAACTAAACACATGAGAAAATTCTTATTTGCAATCGCAGCATTTGTCCTAATTGTAATTTCATCATCGTCTTGTAAGAAAGATACAGTTACCAATACAGTTACTGTTAGAGACACTACTGTGATAACAGACACTGTTGCTTCTACTCCTCTTTCAGTCGCGCAAATATTAGCAAGCCATACATGGGAAGTTGAAGGTGAATCTTATGATAATGCCGGAACTATTACACAATATATAAGAGACAGTGTTAATACTACTGGCCTTGACCAAGATACGCTACGTCTTACCTTTACCACTACAGGTGGAGGAACTTACAGAGATGAGACTGGATCGATGCATACTTTAACATGGTCATTTACGCCTCCGTCTTATATGTTCATACAACTTGCTGGAGGTCCAAATTATAGTTGGAGCGCAGTGAACATAACGGATAGTTCATTTGATGAAACAACTTCTAATCCCCCTAGCTTAATTTCAGGTAAGTGGATAGCTGTTAAGTAGCGGATATATATACTTAATAAAAGGTATATAGTTCTTAAATAATTTAGTAAATGGGCAGAAATAAATCCTCTGCCCATATTTTTTGCAACTTTTATAATTTGTTCATTCTTTTTGCAATATTTCAATAGAAACTCCTATTTTTGCTGCCCCGAAAGGGACGGTGTGATAGCTCAGTTGGTAGAGCAATGGACTGAAAATCCATGTGTCGCCGGTTCAACCCCGGCTCGCACCACGAAAATTAAAGTCTGAAACGTAAGTTTCAGGCTTTTTTATTAAAAATTCATCTCATCTGTGTTCGGTCCGTAACTTCCTACGCCTTAACAATCCGCTTGGATTGTAGTTGGATAAGGATCGTAGTAATTCTATCTATACGGTTCATGATTTTTCTTTCCTTTAAAAGTAGAAATTAAATAATGGTTAATAAAATTAGAATCCCCTCCAACTTCATTAGTTTAGAAGTTAAAATAGAGGAACAACACTAATAATTAGTTACTTTCATACAAGCAAACAATAAGATAAAATTAATTTAAAATCAACTATCTATTATGTTTTCCAGCATTAATTGGGTGGATATATTAAGACTTCTTGCAGCGTTGATCGCAGGAGCATTGATCGGGACAGAACGCGAGTATCATAGTAAGGCTGCCGGATTAAGAACCATTGCGCTGATATGTGTGGGCTCGACTGTTTTTACAATTCTTTCTTTTAAAATGGGCGTTATCCCAAACCAGGATCGTTTTGCGGCTAATATTATAACAGGCATTGGCTTTTTAGGTGCAGGTGTAATTTTTAAAGAAGAAAATCGCGTGACCGGCTTAACTACTGCTGCTATTATCTGGACTGCGGCTGCGATTGGTGTTGCCATTGGTGCCGGAGAATATACTATTGCATTAGTAGGTCTTTTTATTACGGTTGGTGTACAACGAGTGTTTTTACTTATTCAAAATAAGATCGATAAAATTAATCAGATCCGCAACTATACTATCATGTGTAAGTTTCAGGATATTACATTGAAACATTATGAAGAAGTTTTTGACCAATTTAATTTGGTAGTACACAGAGGAAAGCAATCATTAAATGCAAATATTATTAAAGGAGAATGGCAACTGGAAGGAAGTCAGGAAAATCACGAAGCCTGTGTTTCTTATTTATTAAAAGATAAAGAAATTTTAGAATTGGAATTTTAAAAAACTACAATGAGTTCAATCGCAAAAAAAATATACGATCATAATAAGGGAAGAAACAAGGTGTTTTTGGATATAAAATACAAAGCCCTAAAAGAAAGCCCGTTTAGATTTTACCGCGGCACCTGTCATTTATTTTTTGAATATCTCTCTAAAAATATTCCGGTGAAAGATCCAACGAAGATCTGGATCTGCGGAGATCTTCATATTGAAAATTATGGTACCTACAAAGGGGATAATGGGTTGGTGTATTTTGACATGAATGATTTTGATGAAGCTGTTTTAGGTCCGGCTACATGGGAAATTTTGCGTACCATGACGAGTATTTATTTAGCCGCGGATGAATTAAAAGTAACACCACAAATTGCTGACGAGTTAGTAAATTTTTTCTTTACATCTTACTTAGATACTATTCTAAGCGGTAAACCTATTGCGTTTGAGCGTGATACAACTAAAGGAATAATAAAATCTTTTATAACAACAGTAGGCAAAAGAAAATCAAAAGAATTACTAGAAGGAAGACTGGTAGAAAGTAGTACCAAAAGAGCCGAGTTGAAAATTATAAAGGGCCATACAATAGCCGTTAGTAATGATGTTAGAAAGGCTGTTACTGATTCTGTAGAAAAATGGTGTATTGAAAATAACCACAAAAAATGGGAAGTGTGTGATGTGATCTATCGCGTTGCTGGCACAGGAAGCCTGGGCGTTAACAGGTTTGAGATACTGATGTACTACAGCAAAATAAAAAAATATTTTTTGCTGGATATGAAACAGGCCATTCCATCGTCTGTAAAACCTTTTATCAAGATCAAGCAACCTTCCTGGAAAAATGATGCAGAAAGAGTAGCGACGGTTCAGGGGTATTTACAAAATGTGACACCTGCTTTGTTGGGCACATTGATTCATGAAAGGGCTCCTTACACCATAAAAAAATTGCAACCTACTCAAGATAGAATGGATCTTCAATTATGTAATGGCCGCATAAAAAAATTTAAGGAGGTAGTTGGCGCTTTTGCTGAAATAACTGCATCGGCACAATTAAGAAGTACGGGCAGGCAAGGAGCCATAACAACGGATGAATTGATCGCATTTTTTGAAAAAGCAGGTTCATGGAAAAAAGACCTCATAAAATATAGTAAGCGCTATACCCTTCAGGTAAAGAAAGATTATCTGGCATATTGCAAAGAAGCAGCTAACTTATAGAAAAATGTTAATGTTTCTTCCCAACTCCTACAGTGTTTTATTTTTGCATCAATGAAAAAGATCTTCCCCATAATAACTGTGCTGATATTGCTGTCTCTGCTTGGCATTATCTTTTTCCAGATATTATGGATTAAAGGATCTTTGTTAACGCAGGAACAAAAATTCAACGAGCATGTAAACATGGCTACTTATTCGGCATCGCAAGATTTGATGCAACAAAGTAGTAATAGCATGATGCCCTTAAAAAATAACGGTATTACATTCCCTAATAATAAACTGCAGTTAGAATTTTTCAGACAATCAATATCTCAGAAATATAATGTTGATGAAGTAAGAAAAATTATCGGCAAGGCATTTGATAAACATAACCTGCACGACATTCCTTTTGAATTTGCGATCACTTCTACATCTATTATTGGTGATGAGATGGAGTCTGAAAACTTTTATACGCTTTATAATGATTCTGTCAACAATCAAAACCATATCGTTCCACTAGAGTCACAAAGTGAAAGCGTATCAGATGATGGGGCACCACAAGAATTGTTGATCGTTATTGTACCTCATGTAAAGAATTTTATCTGGAAATCAATGACATGGCTGATTGCAGGCGCATTGTTTTTCACCATTATCATCATTAGCACTTTCTTTCTTACAGTAAGGGCGCTTTTGAAACAGAAAAAAATGAGTGAGATAAAAAATGATTTTATCAATAATATGACGCATGAGTTTAAAACTCCATTGGCTACGATTTCGCTTGCGGTAGATGCATTGAAGAATGAAAAAGTGATAAATGATAAGACTAAAACAGCATATTTTACCGGCATCATAAAAGAAGAAAATAAACGGATGAATAAGCAGGTAGAAGCTATTTTGCAGGCCGCGCTTTTAGATAATGAATCAGTGAAACTTGATCTGAAAAAAATACTTGTTAATGAATTAATTAAAAGTGCGTTAAACAATATTGAACTGCAGGTGCAGGAGAAAAAAGGCCGGCTTCAATTAAAGTTAGACGCTACTAAAGATGAGATTTTGGTAGATGAGGTTCATTTCACTAACCTGATAAGCAACCTACTCGATAATGCGGTTAAATATTCAAAAGATAATCTACTGATAAAATTTACCACGCAAAATATAGGCGATCAATTCAGGATCCGTATCGAAGACAATGGTATTGGCATGAACAAAGAGACACTTAGTCGCATCTTCGAAAAATTTTATCGCGCACATACAGGGAACCTGCACAATGTAAAAGGTTTTGGTCTTGGACTTAGTTACGTAAAAACCATGGTAGATGCACATCGCGGCACTATTAAAGCAGAGAGCACTTTAGGAAAAGGCACTACATTTATCCTCACATTTCCGCTAGCAAAATAAATCCTTCTCATTTTTTTAATCAGCTATTCCTTTTCATTTATTTGAACCTTTTTCGTGGAAATATTTCAGCATTTTTCCCATGATGAAAATTGAACATTTTTTACGCTTGTAATGCTCAATATCTAATTTTCAATGTTCAATTTTCAATTGCATTTCTACGAAATGCACACCAATCCACAGTTTTCCACACTCAATTCACTCGAAAAATACCCCAAAAAGGCCTTATAGTCATACTGACAAGCTAATACAGTTCTGTGGATAAAAATGTTGGCTTCATTTTAGCATATAAAGTGGGAAAAAGTGTTATTTTGTGTTAGTATTTCTAATAATACGTCAAATTTTCATAAATGACTGGTTTTCTAGGTGAATATGAGGTTACGGTTGATGCCAAGGGGCGCTTCCTTTTACCGGCTGGCTTTAAAAAGCAGTTGCTGGAAGAGAGTGCGAACCAGTTTGTGATCAACCGGGGCATCGAACCTTGCCTGAGTTTATACCCAATGCAAAGTTGGGAACCTATATTTTCTGAGATCAGTCAATTAAATGATTTTGACCCTAAAGTTAGAGATTTTAGGCGCTATTTTTTAAATGGTGCAACGCAGGTTGAGTTGGATTCTGCAGGAAGATTATTACTACCGAAAACACTGATGGAATATGCGGGATTAGAAAAGGATATCGTGTTGGTTTCGGCAGTTACTAAAATTGAGATCTGGGATAAAAGTAAGTATAAATCGCTCTTTGACAATTTTTCACCTGAAGCCTACAGCAAGCTGGCCAACGATGTGATGAATAAAAAAGCTGATAGTTGAATTGTTTAATTGATGATGTAAAATATGGATAGATCAAAAAATATATCATCAGCTGAGCAATCGAACAACGAATCAACGTATCACACGCCGGTATTGCTAAAGGAAACTGTAGAAGGTTTAAACATTAAGGCCAACGGTGTATATGTGGATTGCACTTTTGGTGGAGGTGGGCATAGCAGAGCCATTCTGGAAAAATTAGGTACAACGGGTAAACTGGTTGTATTTGATCAGGATGAAGACGCTAAAAAAAATGTACCTGATGATGACCGGATAATTTTTGTACCGCAAAATTTTCGCCATGTGCAAAGGTTTTTACGGTTACATAAAATTACAGGCGTTGATGGTATAATGGCTGATCTCGGTGTTTCAAGTCATCAGTTTGATGAAGCAGACAGAGGTTTTTCTATTCGGTTTGATGCTGCATTGGATATGCGCATGGATCAACGACAGAAACTAACGGCGGCGGATGTACTAAAAACTTTTTCTGAATTGCAATTGCATAAAATGCTTGAGCAGTATGGAGAAGTAACAAATTCAAAAACATTAGCCAAAGCTATTGTTGAGCAACGCAAGTTGATGCCCATCAATACGATCAATGAATTTAAACAATCGGTACAGGATAAGGTGAAAGGTAACCCTCAAAAATACTTTGCCCAGGTATTTCAGGCGCTGCGAATTGAAGTCAATGATGAATTAGGATCGTTGAAAGAATTATTGCAGCAAATTCCCTCACTATTAAATCCCGGTGGCCGTGCAGCCATCATAACGTTCCACTCATTGGAAGACCGGATTGTTAAGAATTTTTTTAAGAACGGAAATGATGCGGAGACAGTAGTGGATGAAGTGTATGGTAATCGTCCGGATAACCCGTTTACTATTATTACAAAAAAACCGATTACAGCAAGCGATATAGAATTAAAACAAAATCCGAGATCAAGAAGTGCTAAGCTTCGGGTGGCGGAGAAAATTTAAAAGTGAAAAGCAAAAGAGAGTAAAGCCTTTTGTATGTAGAATGGAAAATGAAGATAACATAGAACAAGAAAAACAGGAATTACCTCCGGTACAAAAAATAGACTGGAAATTCTTTTTCACTTCCAAATGGGTGGTGAAAAATATTCCTTTCTTTTTCTTTTTAGCATTGCTGGCCGTAGTGTATATATATAACGGACACTATGCGGATAAAATCTCTCGGAAGATCAGCGAAAGTGAAAAGCATATTAAAGAATTAGAATACCAATATAAAACAATTAAAAGCGAAGTAATATTCAGAAGTAAAGCAAGTGAGTTAGAAAAAGCCGTAGCACCATTGGGATTAAAAGAGCAAATTAATCCGCCGATGAGATTGGATACGATGCAAAACCCGCAAACCCCCTGAAGGGGCCTTTCCGATCAGTAAACTGATTTGGGTGGCGAGCTAAAAAGATGAACAGAGAGATGAGGATGAAACGTGCGACGCAACTGATGTTTAATAGAAGTACGAAAGCGGATTAACAAAAAATAAACGGCATTAATACTAAGAATAGCATTAAAAAATAATTCACAAAAGCCCCCTTCAGGGGGTTGGGGGTCTTGGGTTTTAGTTAATTTGTATGGAAGTAAAGAAAGACATACTCTGGAGAGTGTATCTCTGTTTTATTGGAATGATATTACTAGGTGTGGTAGTGTTAGGCAGAGCTTTCTATATTCAACAGGTGCAGGGAAATTTTTGGAGAACGATGGGGAATAATATGCATTTAAAATATATGCCTTTAGATGCAGAGCGTGGAACAATTTATAGTGAAGATGGAAATATGCTGAGTACATCAATACCAATTTTTGATATATACATAGATTTTAGTGCGGATGGATTGAGAGAAAAAGATGGTAAGAGATTTAAGGACAATGTTGATACGCTAAGTATTTGTCTGGCAAATCTTTTTAAAGATGAATCGGCTGCAGCTTATAAAAAAGAATTGCAGCTGGCGTATAAAAACCAAGACAGGTATTATTTATTGAAAAGAAAAATATCTTTTTTAGAATATCAACAGTTGCGCGATTTTCCTTTAGTGAAGCAGGGAAAAAATAAAAGTGGTTTTATAATCGATGCAAGAGATAAAAGAATTAATCCTTACGGATTGATGGCTAACAGAACGATCGGTTTGTCGAGAGATGACTCTACTAAGAATGTAGGATTGGAACAAAGTTACGATAGTGTGTTAAGAGGTACATCAGGACAGCGTTTGATGCGTTACATAGCAGGAGCATATATGCCGGTGGAGGGAGCAGAATTAGATCCTGAAAATGGAAAAGATATTGTTACAACGATTGATACTTATATGCAGGATGTGGCTGAAAATGCATTGATGGGAATGATGAAGAACAACAATGCAATACACGGAACAGCGATAGTAATGGAAACAGCAACCGGGAAAATAAAAGCGATTGCCAATTTGGGTAAGATAAAAGACAGCATTTATCTGGAGAATCTGAATTATGGTATTGCTAACAGAACAGAGCCTGGTTCAGTATTTAAACTGGCAACGCTGTTGAGTTTGATGGAAGATAAATATGTAACGGCAAATACTAAAGTGGATTGTAATGGAGGTAAAAAGAAATTTTACGGATTGACTATTACGGATTCTCATTTAGGAACAGGTGTTGTAACAGTTAAGGATGCATTTGCGATGAGTAGTAATGTGGCATTTGCATCACTGGGAGATCAATATTATCACAACCAACCATCAAAATTTGTTAAGCATTTGCACGACTTGAAATTAGATACATTAACGGGTGTTGATATAACTGCATCATCGGGTTATCCGGTAATTAAAAGGCCGGGTAGTAGTTCATGGAATGCGACAACGATTCCTTTTATGTCTCATGGATATGAGGAATTAGTTACACCGTTAAATATGTTGATGTTGTACAATGCTGTTGCCAATAACGGAAAAATGATGAAGCCTTACCTGGTAAGTTCTGTGAAGCAATATGGTGTTGATATCAAAACATTTCAACCACAGGTTGTAGTAGATAAAATATGCAGCGATGAAACTTTAGCACAATTAAAAGAATGCATGGAAGCTGTTGTTGAATCTAAAGAAGGTACCGCTCATGCATTGATGGATAGTACTTATCAGATCGCAGGAAAAACAGGAACAGCAGTAACGGCATTGGACAATAAAGGATACAACAAAGACAACAAAATTTATCAGGCAGCTTTCATTGGATATTTTCCTGCAAGTGCTCCAAAATATACGATTGCTGTAGTTATTCAAAATGGTAATCATTCAAAATTAATTTATGGTGCAGCTGTTGCAGGTACTGTGTTTAAAGAGATCAGCGATAAGATATACGGAAAATATTTAAGCACTACCCAATTCACTAAAACAACCGTTGATACGTCGCACTATAATTATTTCGGAATGAAGACAGATCTGAATTCGATTTTCGAAAATATGAGTATTCCTTTTGCGGATTCATCGGCCAGTGGATATTGGAGATCATCTAGTATGAAAAATGACAAAGCCGTGTTAAGTGTGCCAAACAATACATCAGGTACGATAACACCAAGTGTAGTTGGAATGGGTTTAAAAGATGCTGTGTATTTATTAGAGAATATGGGACTAAAAGTAACGGTTACGGGCAAAGGAAAAGTATTTAATCAATCATTAACACCGGGAACACCTTTTACAAAAGATACGCCAATAGCATTGGTGCTTAATTAATATGTTGAAAGATATTCTATATAAAGTGAACATTCGTTCGGTGAAGGGTAATACCAACATTGAAATAAATGATTTGCAAATTGACTCACGCAAAGTGACTGCCGGCTCTTGCTTTATTGCAATAGATGGCACAACTGCTAACGGTCATGATTATATAGAAAAAGCAATTGAGAATGGCGCCGTAGCGATTATTCATGAAAAATTTTCTGCTATACCACAAGACAAGGTTACTTATATCGAAGTTGAAAATAGCGCGATAGCGGCGGGAGTGATCAGTCATAATTTTTACAACGCCCCATCATCGCAAATACAATTGGTTGGTGTAACAGGAACAAATGGCAAAACAACTATTGCAACATTATTGTGGAAGTTGTTTAATGGATTAGGATATAAATGCGGTTTGATAAGTACGGTACAAAATCAAATTGGAGAAAAAATAATTGAAGCAACACATACAACACCGGATGCTATTAGTATAAATGCTTTACTAAGACAAATGGTAGATGCAAAATGCGAATATGTTTTTATGGAATGCAGCAGTCACGCAATTCATCAACATAGAATTGCAGGCTTACAATTTGCGGGCGGATTGTTCAGTAACATAACGCATGATCATTTGGATTATCATAAAACATTTGATGAATATATAAAAGTAAAAAAATCATTTTTTGATAAACTGCCTTCAACAGCTTTTGCAATTAGTAATGCTGATGATAAACGGGGAGCAGTGATGTTGCAGAACACAGCGGCCAAAAAGTATTTCTATAGCCTTAAGACAATGGCTGATTTTAAGGGAAAGATCTTAGATGATAGTCTGACTGGTTTGCACATGACAATAAATGACCTGGAAGTATATTTTCGATTGATCGGAGAATTTAATGCATACAACTTGCTTGCAGTATATGGAACGGCAGTTTGTTTAGGAGAAGAAAAAAGCAAAGTGCTGGAAATACTAAGCAGCCTAGATAGTGCTGAAGGAAGATTTGATTACGTGGTGAGCAAAAAAGATAAAGTGATTGGCATCATCGATTATGCTCATACACCGGATGCGTTATTAAATGTATTGGCTACCATAAAAAAATTGAAGAAAGGATACGAACATGTTATTACAGTAGTAGGATGTGGCGGTGACAGAGATAAAACAAAGCGACCAATTATGGCAGCAGTTGCCTGCGAGCATAGCGATAAAGTGATCTTCACTTCCGATAATCCACGCAGCGAAGATCCGTTGGAAATTTTACGTGAGATGGAAGCAGGTGTAAGTGTTGTAGCAAGAAAAAAATATATAACAGTGGCAGATAGAAAGGAGGCAATAAAAACAGCCGTGAGCCTTGCATCAAAAGAAGATATTGTTTTAGTAGCGGGAAAAGGACATGAGAAGTACCAGGATATAAAAGGTGTGAAGTATGATTTTGATGATAAGAAGGTATTAAACGAAATATTTGAACTTTTAGAAAAATAAGATATGCTATATAATTTGTTTGACTGGATGATAAAGCATGGGTATAGATTCCCGGGTATTGGACTATTACAGTTCATCACGTTAAGGGTATTGTTATCGGTGATATTATCATTATTGATATCAACATTCTTTGGTAAAAAGCTCATTAGTTTTTTACAAAGAAAACAGTTAGGCGAAAGCGTTAGAGATTTAGGTTTAGCTGGTGAACAACAAAAAATGGGTACGCCAACAATGGGAGGTATTATTATTATTCTCGCAGTTTTAATTCCTACTTTATTATTTGCGGACCTGCATAAAGTATATATCAGGTTGATGATACTATGTTCAGTATGGCTCGGCGCAATGGGGTTTCTGGATGACTACTTAAAAATAAAAGCGAAAAGAACTGCAAAGGCAAAAGGCATAGCATATAAAAAAAGTGATAGTGATGGATTGGCCGGCCGGTTTAAAATTTTTGGACAAGTGATGCTAGGAATTATAGTTGGTTCAACACTCTATTTTAGCAACAGCGTAACAGTAAAAAGAGAAATAATTGAAACAGGTTCAAACAGCATTATTGTCCGAGGAGAAAAAAGGCTAAATGAAGATACCGTAATGATTGATGGTAAACCACATCGTTTCGTTTCTGTAAAAACACCGATCACTACTATTCCGTTTGTAAAAAATCATGAGTTTAACTATGCCAAATTATTGCCGGCGAGTTTAGCAGATTACACTTATATCATTTATATACTCATTGTAATATTTATTGTTACGGCAGTTTCAAACGGAGCGAATATAACGGATGGTTTGGATGGTTTAGCAACCGGTATTAGTGCTATCATAGGAATTTGTCTTGGCATATTTGCTTATGTAAGTGGCAATATAAAATTGGCCGAGTACCTGAACATAATGTACATACCAAATCTTGGAGAGCTATCAATTTTTATTGCAGCTTTTGTTGGTTCGTGTATTGGGTTCCTTTGGTACAATGCTTATCCGGCCCAGATCTTCATGGGCGATACCGGAAGTTTGGCATTGGGAGGGATTATCGCAGCACTGGCAATCATCGTCCGTAAAGAATTATTGATACCAATTTTTTGTTCTGTATTTCTGGTAGAAAATTTAAGTGTGGTATTACAGGTTTCGTATTTCAAATACACAAAGAGAAAATATGGTGAAGGTAGACGGATATTTTTAATGAGTCCGTTACATCATCATTATCAAAAGAAAGGATATCATGAAAGCAAAATAGCATTACGTTTTTGGATCGTTACAATACTAAGTGTAATACTGGCAATTGTAACATTGAAAGTGAGATAAAATTAGTAAGCAATGAGGATCGTCATACTAGGTGCGGGAGAAAGTGGTGTTGGAGCAGCTTTACTGGCAAAGCAGCACGGACATGATGTATTTGTGAGTGATGGTGGAATGATCAAAGAAAATTATAAAAAAGAATTACAGGATAGCAAAATAGATTTTGAAGAAGCAAAGCATACGGAAGAAAAAATTTTGAATGCGGATGAGGTGGTGAAAAGTCCTGGTATACCCGAGAAAAATGAATTGATAAAAAAAATAAGAGCTAAAAATATTTCGGTTATCAGTGAAATAGAATTGGCTTTCAGGTATAAAGGAAACAGTAAAATTATTGCCATAACAGGCAGTAACGGAAAAAGTACAACAACGGCACTAACATACCATATATGTAAACATGCCGGTGTTGATTGTGCGATGGTAGGGAATATTGGTTATTCGTTCGCGAAACAAATAGCTGAAGATCCAAAATCATTGTATATCACAGAGATAAGTTCTTTTCAATTGGATGATTGTAAAACATTTCGTCCGGATATAGCGGTACTAACAAATATTACCGAAGATCATCTGGATAGATATGATTACAAAATGCAAAATTATGTAGACAGTAAGTTCAGAATAATAATGAATCAGGAGAAGGAAGATATTTTCATTTACTGTTTAGATGATCAGGTAACAAAAGAAAATATAAATAAGTACACCATTAAATCAACTATATACCCCATTACTATGAGTAAAGAATTAAGCCAGGGAGCATACCTGTTAAATGGCAAAATGACCATGAAGTGGAAGCTCGAAGAAATGCAAATGAGCATTAAAGACTTTGCAATAAAGGGGAAACACAATAATTATAATAATATGGCAGCAAGCCTCTCAGCCTGTGCAGTAGGTATCAAAAAAGAAAAGATCAGGGAAGCGTTACAAACCTTCCACAGTCTGGAACACAGAATGGAACCTGTTGCAACGATCAGAAATGTTGAGTTTATCAATGACAGTAAAGCAACAAATGTAAACAGCACCTGGTTTGCATTGGAATCAATGGAGAAGCCAACCATTTTAATATTGGGTGGAATTGATAAAGGCAATGATTATTCTTTATTAAAAGAATTGGTACAGGAAAAAGTGAAAGCAATTGTTTGCATGGGTGTTGATAATGAAAAAATTCACGAAGCATTTGGAGATATAGTCCCGTTAATGATGGACACAGCTTCAGCAATTGATGCAGTAAAAGCAGCATTTCATTTTTCTGAAAAAGGAGATGTGGTTTTATTAAGTCCGGCTTGTGCAAGTTTTGATCTGTTTAAAAATTATGAGGATAGAGGGAATCAGTTTAAGATGGCAGTTAAAGAGTTGTAAGTAATAAGTCAAAACCAAAAAGTAATAAACTCTTTGTCATGCTGAGGTACGAAGCATCTTATTCTTAAATGATTAGATTCTTCGCTTTGCTCAGAATGACAAAACATAGAATGAACGATAACGCAAATATTAAAACATTCTTCAAACCATCTCTTAGTAATATGAGTGGCAATTTGGTTGAAAATACCAAAGGGGATCGTGTTATCTGGGGCATCGTTGTAATTCTTACGATGGTGAGTTTGTTAGTGGTGTATAGCAGTACGGGATCATTAGCATATAAATATGATAAGAGCACTGAAAGTTTTTTGTTCAAACAGTTTGCTTTCATCATGCTCGGTGTAGCGATCATTTATTTTGCTCATAGAATTAATTATACCATTTATTCAAGAGTAGCATTGATACTTTTTTTAATATCAGTACCACTTTTATTATATACATTATTTTTTGGGGTGCAATTGAATGCCGGTAGCAGGTGGATAAAACTGCCGATCATCAACATGACATTTCAAACATCGGATCTGGCGAAGCTTGCGCTGTTCATGTATTTAAGCAGACAGCTAAGCAGAAAGCAAGCGGTGATAAAAGATTTCAAAAAAGGATTTTTACCAATAGTTATTCCGGTGGCTATTGTTGTGATACTGGTAGCACCTGCAAATTTATCAACGGCATTATTGATAGCTGGTACAAGTTTTATGTTGATGTTCATCGGTCGTGTAAGTGGTAAACACATGTTATTATCGATAGGCGTAGCGCTGATACCTGTTTTGTTATTGCTAACCATTGCGGTAAAATATTACGACAAGGATCAACATAAAATGAAGGACTTGCCGGGTATCATTTCTCATGGTCGTATACCAACATGGATCGGTCGTATACAAACATTTGTGTACAGTAATAAAGAAGATGAGAATGAAAAATTATATCAGATAAACCAGGCGAAAATTGCTATTGCGGGTGGTGGTTGGGTTGGTAAAGGTCCGGGTAATAGTACCGCAAGAAATTTTTTGCCACACTCTTACAGCGATTTTATCTATGCAATTATATTAGAAGAATACGGATTTATAGGTGGCGCATTTATTGTTTTTATTTATTTATTGTTCTTATATAGATGTATAAGGTTGTATAGGAAATGTCCTTTTGCATTTGGTGCGTTTCTGGCGCTGGCACTTAGTTTCACATTGGTGATACAAGCCTTTGCCAATATGGGAGTAAACGTAAATATTTTTCCGAATACAGGGGTTACGTTACCGCTAGTTAGTATGGGCGGAAGCAGTTTTCTATTCACCTGTTTATCGATCGGTATTATTTTAAGTGTGGCAAGAAACGTAGAACAATCAGAAGGCGAAAAAGTGTTGGCAGATTAATACATGAACATGGCGAATAAAATTATAATAGCAGGAGGTGGAACAGGCGGACATATTTTCCCGGCCATAGCTATAGCCAATGCACTGAAAAAGTTAGATCCACAGATAGAGATTTTATTTGTAGGAGCGAAAGGAAAAATGGAAATGGAAAAGGTTCCGCAAGTGGGATATAAAATTGAGGGATTGGATATCGCGGGTTTTAACAGAAGTTCTTTGATAAAAAATATTGGGTTGCCTTATAAATTAGTGAAAAGCTTTTTTCAGGTAAGAAGAATATTCAAATCTTTTAAACCGACGGGTGTAATAGGCGTAGGAGGGTATTCAAGTTTTCCTGTATTACGTTTTGCACAATCACAGGGAATACAATCTTTTATTCATGAGAGTAATTCGTTTGCTGGAAGAAGCAATATCCTGTTAGGAAAAAAAGCAACAAAAATATTTGTAGCAAGCGATGGGATGGAAAAATTCTTTCCTGCACAGAAAATAATGATCACCGGAAATCCTGTAAGGGAAAGTATTTCAAAAAGTAATGTGTCGAGAGAAGAAGGGATCAAGTATTTCGGATTGGATCCAAGAAAGAAAACGGTTTTATCGATTGGTGGAAGTTTAGGCGCGAAAAATATTAATGAAGCAATTGATAAGCATATTGATGAATTCGCTAAAAATGATCTGCAGCTGATATGGCAAACAGGAAAATCTTATGTAACAAAAGCTAAAAGTATTGCGACGGGTAAAACGGGTGTTTGGGCAGATGATTTTATAACACAAATGGATCAGGCATACGCGGCAGGTGATGTTGTAATAAGTAGAAGCGGCGCCATGGCAATAGCTGAATTATGTGTAGTTAAAAAACCAGTGGTGTTTGTTCCGTTTCCATATGCAGCGGAAGATCATCAAACAGTAAATGCAAAGAATCTTGTCGATAAAAATGCAGGGGTGATGATAAAAGATAGCGAGGCTATTGATAAACTGGTAGAAGTTATTATTTCTCTATCTACCAATGAACAAAAGCAACATGAGTTAATAACGAATATAAGTAAGCTGGGTGTGTTGAATGCAGATGAAATAATAGCAAAAGAAATAATGGACACATTAAAATAAAATTGACAGAGAATAAATAATGGTTGACATCAATAAAATATCGCGGGTCTACTTTGTAGGAATAGGTGGAATTGGAATGAGTGCATTGGTAAGATATTTTAATTCAAGAGGAATTAAAGTAAGCGGGTATGATAAAACAGAAACAGTTTTAACTAAGAAATTAGTATCTGAAGGAATAAATATTCATTACGAAGATGATCTGGCTAAAATAGATAAGGAAGCTCAATTGGTAGTGTACACACCGGCAATACCAAAAGATCATAAAGAGCTGAATTACTATCAACAAAATAATTACACCGTAATAAAACGCAGCGATGTGTTAGGTGTAATAACGAATAGTTCTTTTAATATCTGCGTAGCAGGTACACATGGCAAAACAACTACCAGTACAATGGTTGCGCATATTCTGCGTGATAGTGGTTATGGTTGCAATGCATTTTTGGGCGGCATTGCAAGCAACTACGATAGTAATTTTTGGAGCAATGAAAAAGATGTTTGCGTAGTAGAAGCAGATGAGTATGATAGAAGTTTTTTGAAACTGAGTCCGGACATAGCGATCATAACTGCAATGGATGCTGATCATTTGGATATATATGGAACAGCAGAGGCAATGGATCAGGCATTTATTGATTTCAGCGCTAAAATAAAACAGAATGGTTTATTGCTGAGTAAATATGGTTTGCAAAAAGGAGATCAGTTATTATCGGATAATCATAACACTTATCATTTAGATGATAGTAACGCAGATATATATGCACGGGATATTAAAATAGATAACGGCAGTTACCATTTTGAAGTTGTGATAAAAGATTATGCGATCGAGAATGTAGTGTTGAATATGGGTGGGTTACATAATATCGAAAATGTAATTGCAGCAATAGCGGTAGCGTATCATTTAGGTGTCGATGAAGATAAGATAGTAAAAGCTGTAGCAAACTTCAAAGGAGTAAAGCGAAGGTTTGAATATATAGTAAAAGAAAAGGACCATGTTTTTATTGATGATTATGCGCATCATCCTGAGGAGTTAAGAGCATTGATAATAGGCGCAAAAGGATTATTTAAAAACAAAAAAAGTACGATCGTGTTTCAACCACATCTGTACACAAGGACGAGAGATTTTGTTGATGGCTTTGCAGAAGTGTTGGACATGGCAGATGAAGTAATTCTTTTACCGATATATCCTGCAAGAGAGTTACCGATTGAAGGTGTGAACAGTGAGATGATATTGAGCAAGATGAAAAACAAGAATAAAAAAATTATAAGCAAAGAAGAATTGAAAGATTGGATAAAGAATAATAAAACAGAATTATTAATAACGGCAGGCGCAGGAGATATTGATATGTTGGTACAACCAATAAAAGAAATTATAAAAAAACAATAACCCAATTGGGAAATGGCGCTACAGAACCGAAAGATAATAAGGTGGTTGATCACTACACTATGGATCACCATAGGTGCGGGTGCACTTATATTATTGGTTGCGGCGGCAAGAAGAAAGAATGAAAAAAAATGTGTTGGTGTTTATATCAGCATTCATGGAGTAAGTAATAATTTTTTTGTAGATAAAAAAGATATTATGGATTCCATTGAAACAATAGTAGGTGGAAATCCAACAGGAGAAAGAGTTAATTCTTTTGATCTGGAAAAAATAGAAAATGGATTAACTGCAAATATTTGGGTTAAGTCCGCACAATTGTTCTTTGATAATAATGAGAAGCTTCAGGTAAATGTTTTAGAAAGAGAACCTGTCGCAAGAATTTTTACGAGAGTGGGCACTACTTTTTATATTGATAGCAGTATTGAAGTGTTGCCACTGAGTGAAAAATTTTCAGCAAGGTTACCTGTCTTCACAGATTTTCCATCAGACAGAGCTTTGGTAAAGGCTGATAGCGATCTGTTAACCGATATTAAAAATATTAGTCTGGCTGTTCAGCAAGATTCTTTCTGTATGGCGATGATTGATCAGATAAGTATTACACCACAAAGAACATTTGAGATGGTTCCTAAAATTGGTAACCAGACAATAGTTTTTGGAGATGGAACAAATATTAATGAAAAGCTGAATAACCTTAAACTGTTTTATAAGAAAGTAATTACAAAAACAGGCTGGAATTATTACAGCAAGGTTGATCTCGAATATAAAGATCAGGTTGTGGCTAAAAGAAAAGGTGCGGAAGACAGGGCGATAGATTCTTTGAGAACATTGCAGCTGATGCAGGTGATGGCGGCAAATGCGAAAAAATTATCAGAAGATTCCGCGCAGATCACTACTGTAAACGATAATGATATTCAGGATAGTAGCGTGATTCAGAGATCGGCGGAAAGAGATGACGAAGGTGATAATAGTGATACGGCAGCGATTCAACGGGCAGCTCCTCAGGTAATAACTCCAGTTGCAAAACCTGTTGAGAAACCAAAGGAAATAAAACTAGTTCCGAAAGTGGAGAAGCGGGTTGCTTCAAAACCAAAAGAAGAAAAATTTCATGCGGCTAAACCTGCAGAAGTAAAACCAAAACAAATCGAAGCATCACCGAAGGCAAAAAAGCCAGAAGCGAAAAGTGATACAAAACAAAAGCCGGCAGTGATACCAAAACCTGTTTTGGTATCACCAAAAGAAAAAGGACAAAATGATTATTAAAAAACAATTCAACAATAAAACAAATAACAATTAATCACAACACAAACACACAAAACATACAACTATGACTCACGAACAACCAATCATTGTAGGTCTGGATATCGGCACAACAAAAATTGCTGCCATCGCCGGACGTAAAAATGAGTACGGCAAGCTGGAAATATTAGGCTTTGGCCGTGCCAACAGCAATGGTGTACAACACGGAATGGTGTTGAACATCGATCAAACAATTAAAGCAATTCAAACGGCTTTGGAAAATTGTTACGCCTCAAATCCAAACTTAGTATTGAATGAAGTGTACGTTGGGATTGCGGGTCATCATATTAAAAGCTTACAAACACGCGGTGATATTGTAAGACAAAATACAGATGAAGAAATTAAGCAAGAAGAAATAGATCGCTTGGTGGCAGATCAATACAGAACGTATATTCCTGCAGGAGATCAGATCATCGATGTTATCCCGCAAGAATTTACGGTAGATAATTTTCAAAATATTCCTAATCCGATCGGATATAGTGGCGTAAAAGTTGGCGCTAACTTTCATATCATCACCGGCGATAAAAACGCGATCCGTAACATCACGCGCAGCGTAGATAAAGCAGGATTACAAACGAAAGATCTGGTATTACAACCGCTTGCTTCTGCCGCAGCAGTAATGTGTGATCAGGATCTGGAAGCTGGCGTGGCAATTGTAGATATAGGTGGAGGAACAACTGATATGGCAGTTTTTTATGAAGGTATTTTAAAACACACAGCAGTTATTCCTTTTGGTGGGGAAAATATTACCAATGATATTAAAACTGGTTTGGGTGTTTTAAAAACGCAAGCCGAACAAATGAAAGTGCAGTTTGGTAGTGCATTAAGCGATGAAGCAAAATCGAACACATTCATTACAATTCCCGGTTTGCGCGGAATGGCACCGAAAGAAATTTCTGTAAAGAATTTGGCGAACATCATCCAGGCAAGAATGAGTGAGATCATGGATTTTGTTTCTTATCACTTAAAACAGGTGGGCTTGGATACAAGAATGTTGAATGGTGGTATTATCTTGACTGGCGGTGGTTCTCAGCTAAAGCATCTTATTCAGTTAACAGAATATGTTACAGGGTTGAATGCAAGAATTGGTTTTCCTAACGAACATTTAGCAGGCGGACATATTGATGAATTGGCTAAACCAATGTATAGCACTTGTATCGGTTTGATATTGAAAGGATATAATGATTACGAAAATAACAATAAGCAGTTTGAAGAAACATTCAAAAAAATTGCTGTGCCGCAATCATTACAACAACAAGATCCTGCTGTTGAAGAAGTAACAGAACGTGAACCAAATGAATACGATAAAGCAAGACAGCGTAAAACTTTAAAAGGATTTATGGATTCATTTAAAATTGGATTGATAGATCTGTTTAAAGAAGAAGAGGACGCACATTTATAAATTAAATTCAAAATGCCGAGCAAAGAATAATCGTATTCAAATTCAGCATGTAAAAAGTACTAACCCACAAATACTAAATATATGATACATTTTGATTTGCCTAAAGAGCAATCGTCCATCATCAAAGTTATTGGTGTTGGCGGCGGCGGAAGCAATGCTGTTAACCACATGTTTTCGCAAAATATCGAAGGCGTAAACTTTATCATTTGTAATACCGATGCCCAGGCTATCGCACAAAGCAAAGTGCCTAACAAAATACAACTCGGTCCACACTTAACTCAAGGATTGGGTGCCGGCGCAAATCCTGCGATCGGTCGCCAGGCTACAGAAGAAAGCCTGGAAGAAATAAAACGCATACTGGAAGTGAATACCAAAATGGCATTCATAACTGCCGGCATGGGTGGCGGCACGGGAACAGGTGGTGCGCCGATCTTAGCGAAGATTTGTAAAGATCTTGGCATCCTGACTGTTGGTATTGTTACCACACCTTTTGCGTATGAAGGAAAGAAAAGAATTGCGCAGGCAGAAGAAGGTATCATGTTGTTGAAAAACCATGTGGATACTTTGCTGGTGATCAGCAATGATAAATTGCGTCATCAGTTTGGCAATTTAAAAATGAAAGAAGCATTTACCAAAGCAGATAATGTATTGGCGACTGCGGCAAAATGTATTACTGATGTAATTAATAGTACAGGACAGATCAATGTCGATTTTGCAGATGTATGCACAGTAATGAGTAATGGTGGCGTAGCAATTTTAGGTAGTGCAACTGCAGAAGGTGAAAATCGCGCTCAGCAGGCAATTGAGAATGCATTAAACTCTCCTTTATTAAATGACAGTGATATCCGCGGTGCAAGATGGATATTAATTAATATCAACTCAGCGGAAGGTGAACATGAGTTTACGATGGATGAAGTGGAAGTGATACAAAATTATTTATTGGCGCAAGCTGGTGAAAATACAGATGTGATATTAGGTTTAGGTTATGATAATACATTGAATACAGAAATTGGTATTACATTAATTGCAACGGGGTTTGAACATAAAGATCCGTTTGCAAAAAATGAAGATGCTAAGAAAGTAGTGAAGGAAGAAAAGATCGTTATTACTTTAGAGATGCCTGCAAAAGAAGATAAAAGAGCGCAGCCATTACAACAGTTAAGTTTATTACCTGAAGATCAACCAGAAGAAAAGGCAGCTGAAATAAAAGCTGAAAATATAGCACCAGCACAAGCTCCGATCGAAGCAAAAAAAGAAGATTTTTTTATGCCGACATTGGTAGAGCATACGATTGAAACAAAACAGGAAATATTACCTGTTCCTCCGGCAGATAAAAAAGAAGAAGATAACATTCCAATATTTTTTGAAATTTCTTCTGCAGCTGACCATGTGCCTACTTTTGAATTTGATATACCAACACTTCCTACACCGGAAGAAAAACCAAAAGCAGTTGAAGTTGCTAAGCAAAATACAGCACCTCAATCTATACCAACGACAGGTTTTTTAACTAAGCCATCGCAAATTTATGTAGCGGAAGAACAAAAGGCTGTAGTAAACAAACCCGCTGAAGAATCGGCTGCTGAAGTATCGCAACCAATTGTGTTGCATATACAGCAAGAAGAACCATTGATCGAAATGACATTGGTAGAAAGAGACGAACCTGTAGTAAAAGAAACTGAAAAAGAACAACCGGCAGAACAACCTAAAACAATTGCATTATCAAATGTTCAGGAAGAAGAACCTGTAGCGGAAAATAATGGACAGGAAGATTCCAGTCGCCGTACGTTAGATCGTATCACTAAGCTGCGTAATCTTTCATTCAATATCAATGCGGCAGATCCGAATAATGAATTTGAGACAGTTCCGGCTTATCTGCGTCGTAACGTGGAAGCATCACACAATCAAATTGCTAACATAGAAAGTTTTTATAGCAACTACACTGTAAAATCTGATGAAAATAACCAGGCTGAAATAAGTACTATTAATACTTTTTTAGATAGTAAGAAGCCTGATTAGTTGTAAAGGGGTTTGTGTTTGATCCCTAAAAGAAGACGTGATTATTTGTTGTATGTTTGGCCCCTTTCTGAAAAGAGAGGGGCTGTGTTTTAGAGTCAATATTTATATTTATTTTGCTATATTGAAAGCTACATTTGCAATTACTATATTCTTATTCTATCAGTAATGTGATACAATATTTATGATCACACAAAACAATGTTATGATATCATCTTCTCATCGTAGAAATTATTCCCAATACTTTTTAACAATTATTGTCGTCGGTATTTTCTCGTTGCAATCTTCTTTTGCGCAGGTAATACCTCATAATAAATTATCAACGGAACATATCATTACTGAAAATGATACACTCGTTCCGGCATTGGTAAATAAAGTAGCAGACTATTCTCTTGCAATAAGACGAAGCAATACAATTGTGCAACGTACGGTAAAAATGGCGCCGATAATAGCGGCATTGCCTGATATCGAAAAAAGATTAGATGGGTTTAGAGAAAGAATAGATAAAAAAGGTTTTCAAATGAATCTGCGTAGCTTAAACAGTGCGCTTATTATAATTAAAGAAGCGCAAAATGATTTAACAACTTACCAGGCAAATCTTTCTGATTATAAAGAACAACTAACGCAAAGCAATGCTAATATAAAAAAGATACTACATGATCCTGCGTTTGCTTTAAAAATTGATGATTCGGATCTTGTCGATCAACTAACTAGTTTAAATGCAAAGGCAGCTCACCTGGATTCTGTTGAAAAAACAACTTTAGATAAAGTGAATCTAATACACAATCAGGTTTCTGTTGATGTATTGCAAGCTAATGATCTTGTGTCTGATCTGAATTATCGCGTTGTATCAATTAAGATAGCGATGTGGTCACAAGAGGAGCCTGCACTATTTAATGCAAGCCCCGATGACTACAAACAAGGCCTGGTAGATTTAACTATCCAGTCATTTCGCAGGTCGGGGAAAATTATTACTATTTATTTGGCCGACAAATGGAACCTGGTTACACTAGGATTTTTATTATTTATTTTTATTACTGTGTGGTCCATTTCTAATATGTGGCGCATCAAACATTCAGAAAATGCTGCCGTTACATTAGAGTCGGTAAATTTTTTAAAACGCTCTGTAATAATAGGGTGCCTGATGGCATTCTTTACTTATTCACCTTTCTTTTTTGGTAATCCGCCAATGTCTTATTTACATGCCAATGAAGTATTGCGGTTGGCAGCATTGAGTTATTTATTATTTCCTTATTTAACAAAACAGTCAAAAGTATTATGGGTAGCCATTTGCGCATTATGGATCTATTTCGCTATGGATGATCTATTATTAGAATCCGCTTTTGGAGAACGCTGGGGATTATTTATAGCGGGTATTTTATTGATCACTATTTGTATAAAAATAATTCAGCATAAAAATAATCATTTTGTAAAAATTCAGGAATCGACGGCAACAAAAGCATTGGTGATCTTTACGTTAGCACAAGTAATAGTATCGATCATTTTTAATTTGACAGGTCGTGTATCACTGGCAAAAATATTTGGCGTAAGCGCTATTCAATGTCTTGTATTAGGTATTACACTTAAAGTGTTTTGTGCTACTGTACTAGAGGCTGTTTACATGCAATCGGAAGCGTATCGCGATAGCCGTTTTTCAGACTTTATAAATTTCAAAGAATTGCAATCCCGGTTACAAAAAATATTATGGATAATTGCCAGTATCGTTTGGGGAGTGTCTTTAATAAGAGATCTGACATTATATGATCCATTTACTACTATGCTCGGTTTTTTCTTTACCGCAGAAAGAAATATCGGAAGTATGTCCTTCACTTTTCAAAGCGTAGCCATATTTTTTGCCATTCTTTGGTTGTCTTCAGTTATATCAGGGTTCATTAATTTTTTCTTCGGCAATCCAAAAGTTGCAGGTAAACAAAGTCGTATTGGTTCAATGATGTTGTTGATACGTTTGGCAATATGGACACTCGGTTTTTTAATTGCAGTTGGTGCAGCAGGTATTCCGTTAGATAAACTATCATTTATACTCGGCGCATTAGGTGTTGGTATTGGTTTTGGGTTACAAAATATTGTAAATAATTTAGTGTCAGGTGTTATTCTCGCTTTTGAAAGGCCAATACAAATTGGAGATCAGATAGAAGTAGGCGGAAGGTCAGGCACAGTGCAAGAGATCGGTGTACGCTCAAGCAAAATAAAAAACGGGCAAGGCGCGGATATCATTATTCCTAATGGCGATCTGTTATCGCAACCGCTCATCAACTGGACAATGCATGATCTTAACAAACAAGTCGAGTTCACCATTACGCTTCCATTAGATGTTAATGTTCAGGAAGCAAAAACAATAATGACAGATACACTCAGAAACAATAAAGATATATTACAAACACCGCCGCCAGTAGTTATTCTGCAAACATTTGTAGACAATGGTATTGATGTAAGAGTATTATTCTGGATCCCGGATCTGTCAAAATCGGGTTCGACAAGAAGTAATGTGATGGTAGAAATATTAAATTCGTTAACGAAAGCAGGTGTCAATTTAACTTTGCCAGCATCTGATTCGTCGGCACCTAAATCGGATAAAAGATAAGTTTGTCAGGGAATATAGCAGCTAACATACAAGAAAGCGTGCAAAATATTAACCGTAATTATGCGTTGTAATAATGTAAAATAAAACCATGAAACCACTTATTATATTGATTGTAGCATTCCTTGCCAGTTTATTAGCCACCAAATTATTTTTAGGGAATATTGATATTGCTTTAGCCGGCAGAGTAGCGATGTCGATCATGTTATTAGTTACGGCTATTGGCCATTTTGCTTTTGCACATGGCATGACGTTAATGATACCTGAGGGTATTCCCTTCAAAAGAGAGATCGTTTATTTTACAGGAATAGATGAAATTGCTGCATCTGTAGGCTTAATGATCCCTGAATTTCAAAATGTAACAGGCTGGTTGCTGATCGTTTTCTTTATTATTATTCTGCCGGCAAATATTAATGCCGCAAAAGAAAATATAGATTTTGTAAAAGGTAACAATGATGGCAAGGGGCCAGAATATCTTTGGTTTAGAATACCTGCGCAAATATTTTTTATCGCCTGGGTATATTATTTTGCTATTTATTTATAGTACTTCTGCTAATAACAACGCAATTCTTTCACCATCCATCGCAGCACTAACAATGCCACCTGCATAACCCGCACCTTCACCGCAAGGGTATAAATTTTTTATTTGGGGATGAGCCAAAGTTTCATTGTCTCTCGGGATACGTACGGGTGAAGAAGTACGGCTCTCTGTTGCAATTACCACTGCAATTAAAAAACCGAGTGTCCATATTGCCAAACGTATCAACAACATCATTGAACCAATACGACTTTGTTTACCTGCAACTTTTGGATTGCCAGATTTCAATCCCGGCAAATAAGAATTATCGGGTAAAGAAGCGGATAATTTTCCGTTAGAAAAATCGATCATTCTTTGCGCAGGCGCTACAAAATTTCCGTCACCGGCAGCAAATACTTTTCGTTCTACATATTGTTGAAAATACATCATGCCTAGTGGGCCATCTAAAACATCTTTTGATCGTCCACTTACAGTTTCAAAATCTTTTATAGTTTTCAGGTCATCATAACCAACTTCAACCACCATGCCACTATTGGCAAAAGGATTGTTTCTTTTAGATGGACTCCAGCCATTTACAACCAATTCTCCCGGAGCCGTTGCAGCCGGCGCAACAATACCTCCCGGACACATACAAAAAGAAAAAACTCCTTTATTATTTACTTGCTGCACCAGACTATAAGAAGCCGGAGGTAAATGTTCTTCTCTAACAGCACAATGGTATTGTATGTTATCAATTAATGTTTGAGGATGCTCAATACGCACACCCAATGCAAAAGGTTTTGCTTCTATCAGTATTTGTTTGCTGTGTAATAATTCGAAAATATCTCTCGCTGAATGTCCGGTAGCTAAGATCACAGCATTGCCTTCAAACGTGTCGTCATCTGCCGTTTTTATGGATCTTATTTTTTCTTTTTCTATAATAAAGTCAACTACTTTTTTTTCAAACAAAAATTGACCACCGCTATCTTCTATCTGTTTGCGCATGGCAATAATAATGTGTGGTAGTTTGTTAGTACCAATATGCGGATGCGCTTCGTATAAAATTTTTTCTTCAGCGCCGAATTGCACAAACAGGTTTAGGATACGATCTATATTTCCTCGTTTGTTGCTACGTGTGTATAATTTCCCATCGCTATAGGTACCCGCACCACCTTCGCCAAAA
>Ga0206994_1016_pt1 | contig 37954 bp, 46 predicted proteins | sample Alteio_BWMinCont_4_FD_153485 | JGI IMG/M metagenome (GOLD analysis project Ga0206994, IMG submission 153485) | Enriched cells from forest soil in Barre Woods Harvard Forest LTER site, Petersham, Massachusetts, United States -... | ecosystem: Environmental > Terrestrial > Soil > Temperate forest >...
AGATATCTTTCTTCACTAAAAATGCTCTGCTCTTTGCTACTTCAATTACTTCACAATCATTTGGGAAAAATTGTAACGCATCTAAATAAGTATCCAATTCATAATTCAAACAACATTTTAAACGACCACATTGTCCACTTAATTTGGTTTGATTGATACTTAAATTTTGATAACGTGCAGCGTTAGTATTTACACTTTTAAAATCTGTTAACCAGGTACTACAACATAACTCACGACCGCAACTTCCGATACCGCCTACTTTTCCGGCTTCCTGTCTTGCGCCGATCTGCTTCATTTCCACCTTTACCTTAAACTCGCTCGCAAATATTTTTATCAGCTCTCTAAAATCTACTCTGTCATCTGCAATATAGAAGAAGGTTGCTTTTCTGCCATCTGCTTGTATCTCAACTTCCGCAACTTTCATTTCTAATTTAAGCTGGCGCGCAATAGCACGACTGCGTATCATCACATCTTTTTCTCTCGCTTTTGTTTCTTTACATTTTGCAAGATCCGATTCTGTAGCACGACGCAAGATCTTTTTAATATCAGCACTATCTTCTTTGATATTATTTTTCTTCAATTGCAAACGCACTAATTCTCCTGTAAGATTTACAGAACCTACATCAAAACCACTTACACCTTCAACAGCGATCATATCCCCTTTTTCATAAAAGTGGATCGTGGTATTTTTAAAATAATCTTTTCTGCTTCCATTGTTGAAAGACACTTCAACAATGCGGCAACCGCTTTCAGGGTCGCTAAAAGGTAGATTGGCTAACCAATCGTGTACATTCATTCTGTTGCAGCTTCCTGAGCTACAGCTGCCATGACTTTGGCAACCACCTGGTGCGCTGTCTCCCGACCCGCAACTTCCACCGCTTCCACATCCCATACTATAAAGAGTTATAATCGTTAAAAATAAAAGTATCAAGATGTTAGTATCAGGTATCAAGAGTTTATTTCAATGTGTCAGACTCTTTCTTGCGACTTACTACTTGCGACCTGTTGCTATTCTCAATTGACCAAAATTAATGAATTGTTACTAATAATATGATAAAGCTTGATGGAGAGGGCATGAAATAGCATTTTTGCGTTGGCATTACGTTCAATATAGTAGCTGGCTTTATCGAGTTCATTGATAATGGCTTCCTGCTGCGACAGCGAGCATAACTTGTTTAAACGCAATGCGAAATCACGTTCGTTACCTGCAATTGACTCTGTATTTTTAGGATCATCGCCGATAGCATTTAGTCGCACAGCCTGCTCCAGCAGATGAATAAAATATTTTACAAATTGCTTCTGTTTTTCCCTTCCTTGTTTGCTGATATCATCGATCCATTTCACCTGCGCAACCGGGCCTCCCTTTAAAATAGCGTTTAGCCATTCACGCAATAATCCTTGCCAATCATCTGCCGCATGTTCCAATAAATGCAATGCTTCGCGATAATTACCTTCGCTTAGTGCTGCAACTTGTTGTGCTTTTTCAACAGCAACATCTTGCAATTCTAAAGCTGTTTCCACTTCTTTATTAGTCAGTAATGGAATTTTTACCAATTGTGTTCTTGAGATAATAGTCGGTAAAATCTGCTCCTCATTTTCTGCTACTAAAAGAAATAAAGTATTTGGTGGTGGTTCTTCTATCAGCTTTAATAATTTGTTTCCCTCCTTGCCTAAAAATTCCGGCAGCCACATGATAAGAATCTTGTATTCGCTCTCAAAACTTTTTAAATTTAATTTGCGAATAATATCGTTACACTCTGTCGCTGTTATGTTTCCTTGTTTATTTTCTGCTCCAATAAACTGCAACCAATCGTATACGTTAGCATAAGGATTTGCTGCAATAAATTCCCTCCACTCTTTTATATAATCTGTGCTAATAGGTTTATCACCAGATTTTCTTGGAATAACCGGGTAAGAAAAATGAATATCAGGATGTATTAACTCATTTGCTTTTTTACAGGCTGAACAAATACCGCAAGCATCCGTTGCTGTTAATGAATCTTGCGTAATAGAGACTGGTTCAGCATCTCCGAACATACTTACTTCTGCAGCTTTCGGTTTTGGCTTTTTGCCTCCCGTATTTTCGCATACAATGTATTGCGCGAATGCGATTGCCAATGATAATGATCCGCTACCTTCTTTTCCTAAAAATAATAAAGCGTGGCTCAAACGATTTCCCTGAATCATTTGCACCAACTGCTCTTTTACTTCCGCCTGACCAATTATATTTTTAAACTGCATCTAAAATATCAATTATAATTTGCTCGTTATCTCATCACTCATTGGAGTAACCTTGCTATCAAATTTTGTGATCAGATTTCCTTTTTCATCCAATAAAAATTTATTGAAATTCCAGGTGATCTTCGCATCCATTACACCATTTTCTGACTTGTTGGTTAACCATTTGTATATTGGCGCAATGTCCTTTCCTTTCACATCAATTTTTGCAGCCATTGGAAATGTTACGCCATAATTTTTTGTACAAAATTCTCTGATCTCAGAATTAGTACCCGGTTCCTGATACAAGAAATTATTTTCAGGAAACCCTACAATCACTAAACGGTCTTTATATTTTTCATACAGTTCCTGTAGCTCTTTGTACTGTTTTGTAAACCCACATTTTGATGCAGTATTTACGATCAATATTTTTTTGCCTTTGAATGCAGCAAAGTCAATCGTATCTCCACTCAAACCCGCAACCTTAAAATCATAAATAGTTTTTGTTGCTTGCGTTGGAGTTGAATTCTGCATTGGCATTTTATTGGTTGATGTTGAAAAAGACAGCAACGCTGTTGTTATTGCTAATAGCTTTGTCATAATTTAATATTATAAACGTTGATTAAAATATATGTCTCACAAAGATATTTCTAATTATGCTTCTGATAGCAACCAATGTCAATAGAGTCGATATTTCGTGTATAATCATCCAGATCGGTTAATAAAGGAGTATTGGTGCCTTTATCAATACCAGGCGCAGAAGCATTGGTAATATGAAAGTTATATATCGTATTATTTACATCGATATAATCAAACATCGGATCTGTTTCAATGATTGCAAGTGTATCTACATTTGTTGGCTGATCTATCACTCTATAAATGCAATGGCTCAATAATACATTGAATGTATTGCTACCTTGTTTATTTACAACAACCTCATCATTTATACTTCCATCTCCCCAAAAAATACAATTGAGAAATGTAGCTGATAAATTATTCATGATGGTTTGAGACGAATCTGCATTTGATACTTGTAGCACAGGATTTTTATGAGTAACAAATGAATTACTATACCCGGCTACTGTACAATTAGTAAAATTATAATTACCACCGCTATTGATAGCGATATTACTACCGCAGTTATATATCAAACTATTATCCATATTTACACTTCCATTATTACAGATCATTCCCGGACCAAAAGCGTTGTCAATTATACACTGATGCAATGTCAATTTTGGATTAGCATTCCTTGATAAACTATCTACTTCTATCCCCTGATTGGCATTTTCTATAATAGCGAACGTTAATATGTTATTGATGCTGCTATTGTAAAAATAAATACCCGGCCAGCTTGCAGGAAGATCTTTGTATGATGCATCCAATCTGTCTCCTGTAAAAACAACTGAATCTTGTTTAGTTCCGTTAACAACCAATGTTCCATTCACTAAAAACGGGGCGTTGGCATGAGAATAAATTCTGCACCCCGCTTGAATAGTAAGCGAATCATTTACATTAATTATCAAGCTTCCTAATATTACATAAGGCAAATCGTTGGGCCATATCGTATTGGAACTAATAACTGTGTTCGTTAGAAAATGTGCATTTTGTCCGTATGCCTGCAGCTGAACATATTTATTATTGCCGTTGTAACTTATTAAAATACTATCGCTTACAATAAAAGGAGTAGCGTTACTATTGGGATTTATGTTTACCGTAACAAATACATAAATACTATCATTAGCAGCTATCTCAATATTATCAACTTCTGACAAGGGTTCTCCATTAATATTTATTTTAAAGGCAGAACTATTGCCGCCCATTAATTTTACTTTACTCAATAAGAGTTTTTGGTTGTTATTGTTGAATATTTTAAAGGACTCGGTGGTAGAACCAACACTGGTAAAAACAGTGTCATATTTAAGAGAATCTTTATACAAACTTGTAGTTAAAGAAGCATTACCACTTGTAATAAAAGAATCTTTTTTACACGCGTATAGAAGCATGCAAAATGCAAGAGGTAATAAAAAGATCTTTATTTGTTTTACCATTATACACCAAATGTAATCCATAAATTATTTTGCCGCAAAAGCAAGTGTGGCAATACTGAGTCTTACATCCGGTACTTTTAAGATCATATTGCCTGCTGCTTCGAGTGTTGCGCCTGTTGTTAAAACATCATCAACCAACAATAAATGTTTACCAGATAATGCATGGGTATTTTTTATTACAAAACTTTCTGCTACATTTTCCCAACGCTCAACTCTGCTTTTACGTGTTTGTGTTTCGGTAGCGTATTGTCTGCATACATTATTATTAATAACAGGAACATTCATTACTGCAGACATTCCTTTACAAATAACCGCAGCCTGATTATAACCGCGTTTATATTGTTTATCAGGATACATGGGCAATGGAACCAACGCATCAATATCTTTAAATCGATTGCTATCCACCAAACTATTGCCCATTATTTCGCCTAAATAAATGCCAATATTCTGATTGTTTTTATATTTTAGCTGATGCATCAATTCCTGCATCATAGAGGTTTTCGCAAAATAAAACTGACTATGTGCTGCAGCTAAAGGAATTCTTCCCCAGAATATTTTTTCTACCTGGTTATTAGCGTGCTGCGCATAGTTAGTATGCGGCAATGTGTTGATACATTTTATGCAGAGTAAATTATCTTCATCCAACAGATCACTTGCACAGCCTGTACAAATATGAGGATAGAAAAGATGCATTACATCTGATAACAGACTTTTTAGTTTCATAGGATAATCAATAATGATAAATTGTAAATGGTTAATGGTAAACGGATCGAGCTTTTATTTTCTGTGCTTTTTACTTTTAACTTAAAAAAGATACTGATAAAGCTCTTCAACCTTTGCCAACGATATTATTTCGATATTGAATTTTAGTTTGGCTAAAGATTTACTGTTGTACTTACTGATGATAATTTTTTCGAAACCTAGTTTTTCTGCTTCTGCAATTCGTTGTTCCACTCTATTGACTGCTCTAATTTCTCCACTCAAACCAACTTCACCTGCAAAACAAATATGCTGACTGATGGCTACATCTTCATAACTGCTTAATAAAGCTGATACCATTGCCAGATCTATAGACGGATCTTCTACTTTTAAACCTCCGGCGATATTAATAAAGACATCTTTCATTCCAAAGTGAAATCCTCCTCTTTTTTCCAAAACAGCCAATAATAGCTGTAAACGACGTAGATCGAAGCCGCTTACAGTTCGCTGAGGTGTTCCATAAACACTTTGTGTTACAAGTGCCTGTGCTTCAATTAATAATGGACGCATCCCTTCAATGGTGGCAGCTATAGCAACTCCACTTAGCTGTTCTTCCTTTTGAGTGATTAAAATTTCACTCGGATTACTGACCACTCTCATGCCTGTACCTGTCATTTCATAGATGCCTAACTCGGCTGTAGAACCAAAACGATTCTTCAATGTTCTTAAAATGCGATACATATAATTGCGATCGCCTTCAAATTGAAGCACTGTATCAACCATGTGTTCTAAAATTTTTGGGCCAGCAATGTTCCCATCTTTAGTTATATGTCCGATCAAAAAAACAGGTGTGTTTGTTTCTTTTGCAAAGCGTTGTAATTCTGCTGCACATTCTCTGATCTGACTTACACTACCCGGACCGGATTCTACAAATGGAGATTGTAATGTTTGTATCGAATCAACAATAACGAGTTGCGGTTTTAATTTTTTTATTTCATGAAAGATCGTTTGCGTATTTGTTTCAGTCAGTAAATAAAAATGTTCGTTTCTTATACCAACTCTATCAGCACGCATTTTAATTTGTTGTTCACTTTCTTCTCCACTTATATATAAAGTAATAACGTCTTTTAGTTGTAAACCTATCTGTAAAAACAAAGTTGATTTACCAATACCCGGCTCTCCTGCAACTAATACAATGCTGCCCAACACTATACCTCCGCCCAGTACCCTATTGAGTTCTGCGTCATTCGTTACTATTCTTTTTTCTTCTGCGCTGCTAACTTCTGCAATAGAAATTGTTTTTAATTTTCCTATGCCATTGTATTCTTTCCAATCATCTTTTTCTTTTTTATCAGAACCTTTTATAATCACTTCTTCGATAAATGTATTCCACTGATCACAGTTAGGACATTTGCCTACCCACTTCGCACTTTCATATCCGCAGTTCTGACAAAAGAATGATGTTTTAGTTTTACTCATGCTGTAAATGTAAAATAAAATGTTCGACGTACGATGTTTGATATATGATGTTAAACAGCTACTATAATTTTATCAGCATAAAATCATAAATGAAAAGTAAAGTCACGAAAATTTAGAAAAGAGAAGAAAAGAATTGCATTTTTAGTCTATCGCATATTGTACGACGAATAATTAACATCATACATTTTAGGAGAAGTTACCACAAAGCAAAAGGGTTAGCATTTCTGCTAACCCCGTTACTTACTAACCCATTAAATTCTATTGCTAAATTACTATTTACGCCAACATAAAAAAATAAATTTTGATCGATGTGAATAAGTTTATAGGCATTTTAACAGTCTATATTATTAAATTTTATTAACATTATAATATTGATTATCAATTAATTACAACGTTATTACAGCTAACGTACAAACCTAATTAAGAGACAATAATTTAACAATAAAAAAATAAAACAGCCTAACGTATTAAATTAATTAATAATTTATAAAATGAAAGAAAAACCAAGTGTACTTTGCTGAAAAACCTTTCCTATTTTGGTGCTTTACTCTAAAATTATTGTGTTATTTTCGTGTCGTAAATCTAACTAAATAAATTGTATTAAAAATATATCATATATAATATATTTAGCTTTATTCCTAATTATGCATAAATAAAGTTTCTACGTATGAGTTTCACCAATTTTAGTGTCCCGTATCCTATAAATGAAAACTATAGTAAGAAAATCTCCTACTTTTCAATGGAGTTTGCAGTACACCAACCACTTAAGATATATAGCGGAGGTTTGGGCTTTTTGTCAGGCTCACACATGAGAAGTGCTTATGAATTGAAGCAAAACATGGTTGGGATAGGAATTTTATGGAAATATGGGTATTACGACCAGGCCCGAAATGCCGATCAAACCATGCAGGTTCAATGGAACGAAAAAATATATAACTTTTTAGAAGATACCGGTATCAAGTTTCAGATCAATATTCATGATCACCTGGTTTGGGTAAAAGCCTACTATTTGAACCCGGAAACTTTTAAAAGTGCTCCGCTATTTTTACTGAGTACAGATTTACCTGAAAATGATTACGTTTCTCAAACTATTACTCACCGTTTGTACGATGCCAATGTTGCTACCAAATTAGCGCAGTTCATTCTATTAGGTGTAGGTGGCGCAAAATTAATGGATGAAATTAATTTCAATCCTGATCTGTATCATTTAAATGAAGCTCATGGCATTAGTGCTGCGTTTTATCTATACAAGAAATACAGCAAATTTGAAGAGGTAAAGAAACGTTTAGTCTTCACCACACATACTCCCGAAGAAGCAGGCAATGAGAAACATGATATTCACCTTTGCGAAAAGATGGGGTATTTCTGCAACATACATATTGATGATGTAAGAAAAATGACGGGTATTAATGATGATGAATTCAATCACTCTTTAGCTGCATTACGTTTTGCTAAATTAGCTAACGGCGTTTCACAATTACATGGAGAAGTTAGCAGACAAATGTGGAACAAATATCCAAATATCTGCGAAATAAAAGCGATCACTAATGCACAAAACTGGACGTATTGGGCAGATAAACAATTGTACCATGCCAAAGATGAAAACAATGACGGTGCTTTTGATGATAGAAAATTATACCTGAAAAAAAGAGCACTTGAAATTGTTGCGGATCAGACAGGCAAAGTATTAAATCCTCATGTGCTGACAATAGTTTGGGCTCGTCGTTTTGCAGGTTATAAAAGAGCCGAATTACTAACGCGTGACCATAGACGTTTTGAAGCATTATTAAGCAATACAAGATATCCTGTACAAATTATCTGGGCAGGAAAACCTTATCCATTGGACTATCCAGCAATTAGTGATTTCAATCACCTGGTACATTTAAGCAAACAATATAAAAATGTTGCTGTATGTGTCGGTTATGAATTAGCATTGAGCAAACATTTAAAACAAGCTTCGGACGTTTGGTTAAACAATCCAAGAGTACCAAGAGAAGCAAGCGGAACTAGTGGTATGACTGCTGCTATGAATGGCTCTGTAAACTTTAGCACCAATGATGGTTGGATATGCGAATTCATTAATAATGGACGAAATGGTTTTGTTGTACCTCCAATTGATTACACAAAAATCAATGTACAAGAACAAGATGAATACGATCTAAATCAATTGTATGAAATTCTTGAAAAACAAATACTACCAACCTACTACGATAACAAACAAGGTTGGAGAGATATTGTAAAAACAGGCATGCATGATGTTCGTTACCATTTTGATAGTAACAGAATGGCGGATGAGTATTACAAAATACTATACGTATAATTTCTACCTATATTTTTTAAAGAGTCCCGATCAAATCGGGACTCTTTTTTATTGTACATAAACCAATCTCCTAACAATTTCGTTTGTTATTATATGCTTAGAACAATTACATTTCTTTCCATCTTTTGTTTACTTACATCCTGCAGCAATGGAGAAAATAAATCAGTTATGATATCCAATAATGATACTACAACAACAAATGAATACACTTATTTAGCGTTAGGCGATTCTTATACCATTGCACAATCCATTCCTTCAACAGAAAGTTATCCGGCACAAACAGTAAATATTTTATCTGCAGAAAATATACATTTTTCAGCTCCTGAAATTATTGCAAGAACAGGATGGACCACAACTGATCTACTAAACAAGATCAAATCATCACCTCCGCAACGATCATCTTATGATATTGTTACTTTATTGATTGGTGTAAATAATCAGTATCAACATTTATCGGAAGATCAATACAAAACAGAGTTTACAACTTTACTGAACAAGGCAATACGATATGCCAACAATAATAAAAAGCGGGTAATTGTTTTATCGATACCCGATTATAGCGTTACACCATTTGCACAAGGATCAGATACGGCTTACATTGCACAACAAATCAATTTATTTAATCAGATCAACAGAACAATATCGCTTCAAGCCGGTGTAAATTATTTAGACATCACAGCTTACACAAGAATGAGTGTAAATAATCGTTCCTTAATTGCTTATGATGGTTTGCATCCTTCCGGTAAAGAATATGCAATATGGTCACAAGATCTTGCAGCTTTGATAAAAACAATTACTGACTATTAGGATATAGGAAAGTAGGCAATTGAAATTTAACCGCGAAGAACGCAAAGAAGGCGCAAAGTTCCGCTAAGTCCTCCTTTGCGTCTTCTTTGCGATAGCTCTGCGCACTTTGCGGTTTATTAAACTCAACATTAATTTACTATAACTTTCCTATATCCTAACAGTCAGTAAACAATTTTAAAATAGGCACAAAAAAGGGCCACTATAAATAGCAGCCCAATACCTTTTTATTAAACAGTTTATTAGATCAGTTTAACGTTAACGGCGTTCATACCTTTTTTGCCTTCTTGCAAATCGAATTCAACGCGATCGCCTTCTTTAATGTCATTGATTAATCCGCTAACATGTACGAAAGTTTCTTTGTTTGAATCATCATGCTTGATAAATCCGAATCCTTTTTCAGAATTGAAAAACTTAACGGTGCCTTGTGTTTTGTCCATTGTAAATTTGTATTGTATTAAATATAAGTCGCAAATATATGGTATTCTTTTCAATATGTGAAAATTTTTAAATTGCCAATTTATAACGAACTGCCCTGTTAATCAATGCATTGTCGCATATGAACCAATTAGTTTAGCTATTTCGCCTGAAAACGGTTACCTTTGCAAAAATTATTTCAATGATAAATGATGTTATTGCCAAATTTGTAGAAGGTGGACACCTTGCTAAAAATGCTGTTAAAATAGAGTTTAAAAAGAGAAATACAATCTTAGGAATATTCGTACAATCTCCTGATTATGAGGACCTAAAATCTAAAAATTTCTGGCGCATTGTATCTGAAACTAATATCGCTGAATGGAAACAATCTCAGGATAACAAATTAGCTAAGATATTCAGTGGTGCTGAATTTAACCGTCTTACGCTTCCTAAAGTTTCTGCGGCTGCAGCTACCACTTAATAATCTCTTTTTATAAGATTTTTTTAAGTCAAGAGTTCAGAAGTGCATATTTTCTTGTTTCATTTCAAGTCAGTACAGTATTATAATGTACCTACAAGATGATGAAGTAAATTGCAATCGTAATTTTTACCAATGCGTTATTATATCATAGCCGGAGAGGCAAGTGGCGATCTACATGGCAGTAATTTAATAAAAGAATTACAGCAGTTAGATGCCCAGTCGGATTTTCGCTGCTGGGGTGGCGATAAGATGCAAGCTACCAGTGCAACCTTGGTAAAACATTTCCGCGACCTTGCTTTTATGGGTTTTGTTGAAGTACTCAAGAATTTGAAAACTATTTTCCGCAATCTCGCTTTTTGTAAAGAAGATATTACTACATACAAACCTGATGCGCTTATTTTAATAGACTATCCCGGATTTAATTTACGCATAGCTGAATGGGCCAAGCAACAAGGCTTTAAAGTGATCTATTATATTTCTCCGCAAGTATGGGCATGGAAAGAGAACAGGGTTAAATCAATAAAACGCTGCGTTGATAAGATGCTGGTGATATTACCTTTTGAAAAAGCCTTCTACGAAAAATGGAACTATGAAGTAGAATATGTTGGTCATCCACTCGTAAAAGTAATTGATGATTTTAGGGACAAGTTTAGAGTCGAGGGTTTAGGGTTTAGTACTCAACCCTCAACCCTAACCTCTCAACTCATAGCCGTTTTACCCGGGAGCAGAAAACAAGAAATATTGACCAAACTTCCGATCATGTTGGAAGTATCAAAATCATTTCCCGATCATCAATTTGTTGTAGCAAAAGCACCGGGCATTGAAGATGATTTCTACACAGAACTATTATCGCCTTATAAAAATGTTTCCTCTGTAGTTAATAAAACTTATGATCTGTTAAGCGAAGCCAAAGCTGCACTGGTAACCAGCGGTACCGCTACTTTAGAGACTGCATTATTTAATGTACCGGAAGTAATTTGTTATAAAGGAAGTAATATCTCTTACCAGATAGCTAAGCGCTTGATAAAAATAAAATACATCTGCTTAGTAAATTTGATCATGGATAAAGAAGTGGTGAAAGAGTTAATTCAAAATGAACTAACAGTAGCAAACGTTACAAAAGAATTAAACGATATTTTACATAATCCTCAAAAGCAGCAACAGCTAAAAGAAGATTACGCTGCGTTAAAACATCTGCTAAGTCAGGGCGGCAATGCCTCTGCCAATGCTGCTAAAAGCATTTACAACTTTCTTTCTTAACCCCGTATTAATTTCACGACAAGAATTATCATCGCTAGTATAAATAATAAAATAGATATACGGTTGATACCGTGCATAGCTTTTGTAAAGCCCGTAGGTTTATCGTTAGGATCTCTTTTTACAATAAATAAGTATTGTCCTACTTGTTTTAAAACACCCATAATTGATACTGATTTTATGATAATTGTAAGTTACAATTTATGACAAATTGCTGGATTGATAAATTGTTAATCTGCAAACAACAATTTAACAATACAATCATATAACAACGCAATCTGCTCTTTGTATTTTGAAACCCAATATCTTTGCGGACATGAAATTAAGCGCTGTAATTTTTGATATGGATGGTCTGCTGATAGACTCAGAACCTTTATGGAACGAGGCTGCAGACGAAATTTTTCAACGATATGGTTTTAACCTCACTCCACAACAACACGCATTGACAACAGGATTGCGCATTAGAGAATATGTTATTTGGTGGTTCACTTTTTACAAAATCCCTTTAGAGCTTGCTCCCGTTGCGCAAAAAGACATTACAGAAAGAGTGATCGAAAAAGTATTACAAAAAGGCAGAGCATTACCGGGCGTTTCACATATCCTTAATTTTTTCATTGCAAGAAATTTTAAAATTGGATTAGCCACTTCATCAGGACAAGAATTGATTGATGTAGTAATAAAATATTTAGGTATTAAAGATCATTTGCATGCCATTGCATCCGCAGATAAATTACCTTACGGAAAACCACACCCACAAGTATATTTAAACTGTGCAGAGTTATTAGATGTAGATCCTGTAGAATGTATTTGTTTTGAAGATTCTTTCAATGGCGTGATAGCTGCAAAAGCTGCAAGAATGAAATGTGTGGTAGTTCCCGCCCAACATCAGTTACAGGAATTAAGATGGAACGCTGCCGATTTAAAAATAACTTCTCTGCAGAATTTTAATGATCTGTTGATGCAAACCTTGTAATTGACAATTGCCAATTATCAATTGTCAATTTTACTTAGTTGTCTTAAAAGTTTTATTCACTTGCTTCAAATGTTTTTGTAACATTTCTTTTAGCTGACGTTTTACAATCTCTCCCATCGTTTTACAACGTGTGTAAACCGAAGTACCAAAATGCGCATTTAATTCTTCACGCAATATTTTCACTTTGTAATTTTCAGATATTTCATCTTTCGTCATGATGTTTAATAACGCCATCAATCTTCTGCGTGAGGCCACTACCCTATATGTCATGGTAGTATGCTCTTCTGTTTGATATTGCGTGATAACTTCTTCACTTAAACTTTTTAGTACAATCTCCACAAACTCAAAATTCTCTTTGTAGAATTGTGGCAAGTATAAATTCTTTTTCCCCTCATAACTCTGTTGATCAAAATCAATAGCGCGTATTCGGTACTGGTAGTCTTCTACATCAGGTGTAATGTCCACTACAAAATTATAACTGCGCATGTCTCCCAATAATCTTGCAAAACATCTTTCATTAAATTTTACAAACTCTTTGGCCAGTCTTATTTTGTTTGTTTCAGGTAATTCTAAATAATCTTTTAAGAAAATATCTCCGGGGATGCCGGGAATATGTTCTTCAACCAACGTATTTTTATGATACAGAAAAGTTATACGATTGGGTGATAGCATGTGTTCCAGCTCTAACCCATAAATGCGTGATGCGTCAGCAGCTTTAACATAATAATGATCGTAGTTATCATTTATTTTATTTCTTACTCTTATTCTGAAAGGCACACTATTACCAAATTCACAAAAATCAATTCGTTCAATATCAAGATGGTTGCTGAAACTTAGATCACCTTCTGTTTTTAAAATGGCATACGTTTTTATTAATGCCTCCTTTAAAAACGCCATTTCTTTCAGATCATAAATAGCCGTTTCCCAATGCGTTATTTTCCCTTTTTTATCTTTTAAGGCATTCGCATAACGGTAATTTAAAAGATCTCTATAACTGATCGGTAATTCTATATCGCGGTCGTGTTTTTGCAAATAGCTGCGCAGTCCGTCGCTTACGGGAAAGGCATCTTTCTTCATCATCGGTCTGTCTATTTCTTTAGACAGCTTTGCATTTATGATCTCGCCAAATTGCATGTGGCAAAGATAGTTCATTGGATGCTTAACCGCAAAGAGCGTATGTTATCGCAAAGGTTTGTTTGCGGTTATTAATCGAATTTTATCAGAGCGAAGATTGTTGTGATAACACCAACAATGGCGGGGAATATTAATTTACATTTCCCTGCATTCAACAGCACAAGCTTTACATGCTATTACACATTCTTTACAATGCGTTGTATTATGTTTCGAACATTCTGCAGCACATGCTTCGCAAGCTTCTGCACAGATCAGCCAAACTTCATGAGCGAGCTTACTACCCAAACTCATCAACTGAGCTGTAGTATAACATAATGTTGCACATTCCATATCCAGTTGAATGCACTTTGCCATCATATTTACATCTTGTTCCTGTGTACAGGATGAAGCGCAATGGTTACATATTGCAGCGCAGTTTAGACAAGCTTCAATACAAGCTTTGTATTCATGATATCCTTTCATGATTTGGCGTTTTAGTATTCTTAAAATGCCTAAAATTCATGCCAATAAAGCCCCAAAAAGGTATACCGCTGAAGTGTGCGACGCAACGATGCCGCCATGAAAAACAACGGCTGATCCAAAAAATCTACAAAACACCCTATTTCACCCTATAAAATCCTTAAAATACTCGAAAATACAGGTCATTTTTCTTCCAAAAACGCCTATTATTTCGTAACTTTGCCCTCCCGTTAAAAAACCCGGGATTTATTTATGTCATTCAATATTGTAAAACAATTAAACGCAGAGGCACAGGAAGCGACAGCTAGTTTAGCTGAAGTTGCTGCGACAAAAAATGTACCTGTGGCTACGCCGCACGACGATTTCGATTGGAGCGTTGATAAGCGTAATGTTTCTTCTTACAACAAAGAAGAAAAAGCTAAGTATGATACTGTTTATGACAACACGTTCAAACAGATCAACGATGGCGAAATGATCCAGGCTACTATTGAAGCGATCACTAAAACAGATGCTGTTGTAAACATCGGTTTTAAAAGTGATGGTTTAATTTCTTTGAACGAATTCAGAGATATAGTTGGCGGATTAAAAGTTGGCGACATCATTGAAGTAATGGTGGTTGAAAAAGAAGATAGAGACGGTAATCTTCATCTTAGCCGTAAACAAGCTCGTACTAGTCGTGCTTGGGAAAGAATTGTTGAAATACACAAGACTGGCGAAATCGTTACTGGTTTGGTTACAAGCAAAACTAAGGGCGGTTTGATCGTTGATGTATTTGGTATGGAAACTTTCTTACCAGGATCTCAGATCGATGTTAAACCAGTTACTGATTACGATCAGTTTGTTGGTAAAACAATGGAATTTAAAGTTGTTAAGATCAACGAAACTATCAAGAATGCTGTTGTATCTCACAAGGCACTTATTGAAAGCGATATTGAAGCTCAAAGAGCACAAATTATTGGCAAGCTTGAAAAAGGACAAGTACTGGAAGGTACTATCAAGAACATCACTGATTTCGGTGCGTTCCTTGACCTTGGCGGCTTAGATGGTTTGTTATACATCACAGATATTTCATGGGGTCGTATCAACCATCCTACAGAAGTGTTGAAGATGGATCAAAAATTAAACGTGGTTGTATTAGATTTTGATGATGATAAAAAACGTATCAGTCTTGGTTTAAAACAATTAACTCCTCATCCTTGGGATACACTTAGTGCATCTATCAAAGAAGGTGAAGTAGTAAAAGGTAAAGTAGTTAATATCGAAGACTACGGTGCTTTCTTGGAAATCATGCCAGGTGTTGAAGGTCTTGTTCACGTAAGTGAAATTACTTGGGCCAACAATCCTATCAATGCTAAAGAATTCTTCAAATTAGGTGATGAATACGAAGCGAAAATTGTTACGTTAGATAAAGACACTCGTAAGATGTCTCTTTCTATCAAACAAATGGCGAACGATCCTTGGAGCGATATCGACACTAAATTCCCAGAAGGAAGCAAACACAAAGGAACAGTTAAAAACATCACTCCATACGGTGTGTTTGTTGAATTAGCTACCGGTATTGGTGGAATGATCCACATCAGCGATCTAAGCTGGTTGAAACGCTTCAATAACCCTAACGAGTACACGAAGGTTGGCGAAACAATTGATGTTGTTATTATGAACATTGATAAAGAAGGCCGTAAACTTCAGTTAGGTCACAAACAAATTGAAGAAGATCCTTGGAACTCTTTAGAAGGTACGTTCCCGATCGGAAGTATTCATGAAGGTACAGTTACTAAAAAGGATGATAAAGGTGCTGTAGTACAATTGCCTTACGGTTTAGAAGGTTTTGCTCCTAACCGTCACTTGATGAAAGAAGATGGCAAAAGTATTGGTGCTGATGAAATAGCTAAATTCATGGTGATTGAATTTGATCGTAACGATAAACGCATTGTATTAAGTCATACTCGTTTATGGGAACAAGTTCAGGAAGAAGAAAAACAAGCTATTGTAAAAGAAAAGAAAGCAGATGCTGAAGTAACTAAAAAAGCGGTTAAAGCTTTACAAAGTAAAGTTGAAAAAACTACTTTAGGTGATATCGGTGCTCTAGCTAACTTAAAAGCTAAAATGGACGGCGATTCTGCTGAAGAAGCAAAATAATCTTCTCTGATAAGTTTTATATAGATCCCATTGCGAAAGCAGTGGGATTTTTTTGTAACTGGGTTTTGTCTGAACCGTTGATTGAAGTTGATTGTGATGATTGATCTGATTTTTCAACTTTCTTATTTGATTGTCTGAATTGGGATTTGCCGGATTTAAGGATTACCGGATTTGCGAAGATCGATTTGACTTGTCTTTCAGAGCGAAGCGAAGAATCTAATTCATTTCTATTAAAGTGTTTGCCAAAAGATTATAGCCTAATTCTTATTTATTAATTCTCAATTAAGAATTAAGTTTGCAGTTCAATACTTTATCAATGAATAACAATAATAGATTCCTCACTTTATTAATGGTAATACTAGGAACATTTCTGGGAGTAATAGTAGCTATTGTACTGGTTATTTTTATCTTACGTTTTCTTTCTATCATAGCCATCAATATACCGGGCTTTACTGACTTTTATGGTTATGTTATGCTCATTATTCCTTATGGAATATTTTTTACTACCTATTATTATCTACGATCTAAAATAGCACTTGCTGCAAGCAAAATTTCAAGAATATTTGGGACGATATTTTTTACATTAGGATTCTTAACCTGCCTAACATCACTGATTATTGCCACAATTAATTTTATAAAAATCAGAAATCATATCGAATTAACATTAGAAGAATTCTCACACTATTTCTTAGTAATTCAATTAGCTTTCTTTTTCATCATAACGATCACCCTTGGATTAGGCGATGCGAAGGAAGTAGATTGGATGGATAAACATAAGAATGCTAAATAATAAGTTAAACAGTTTTATAAAGCAAGTATTCTGCATTTACTTTTTGGTTTTCACTTCTTACTTTTGACTTAATGAAGCAATTGCTTTAGCAGAGATATAACCTGTAGTCCATGCATTTTGAAAATTGAAACCACCCGTTACACCATCAACATCAATTACTTCTCCTGCAAAAAATAAGTTAGGTACTATTTTACTTTGCATAGTGGCATGATCAATCTCGTTCAAATTTATTCCTCCGGCAGTTACAAACTCTTCTTTAAATGTTGTTTTGCCTTTTACTGCAAATTCTTGTGCGCATAAATTTTTAATGAATTTGTTCTGTTCTTTCGCAGGTAGATCTGCCCAGCGTGTATCTTCATGGATGGCTGATTGTTGCATCAGGTATTGCCATAACCTTTGTGGTACACCAAACGGATTTCTGTTGGCTATTTTTGTTGCTGCAATATCAAAACGTACCTGCTGAAATTTTTCCTTTAATGTTTGCTCGTTGTACGTTGGTAACCAATTTACGCTGATAGTAAATTCGTAATTTTTATTAGCTAATTCCCTTGCACCTTGTGCAGATAATTTCAATATAGCAGGACCACTCATTCCCCAATGTGTAATTAATAATGGGCCTTCTTGCGTAAGTTTAGTACCGTTTATTTTGACCGAAACATTCTCTGCAGTAATACCCATCAATTCTGTAACAGGATTACCCGGCATATTAAATGTAAATAAAGATGGTACAGGTTCTTCAATAGTATGTCCTATATTTTTTAACCATTCAAACTGTGCAGACTTAGGATAGCCACCACAGGAAATACAAACATAATCAGCATAGATCACTTCATCATTGGCAAATAAAATTTTCCATTTTTCATTGTCAATTGTCAATTGCTTCGCATCTCTATTCATCAATATACCAACATCATACCTATTAACTTCATTCATTAAACAATCAATAATTGATTGCGATGTATTGCTGACAGGAAACATTCTTCCATCAGCTTCCGTCTTTAATTCAACATGTCTTTTTTTAAACCATGCAATTGTATCTGTTGTAAAAAAATCATGAAACGCCTTCTTTAAAAAACTTGTACCTCGTGGATATTTTTTTATCATGTCTGCAATACTGAAACATGCATGTGTAACATTACAACGGCCACCACCACTTACTTTTACTTTACTTAATAATTTGCTGGTCTTTTCAATGATAACTACTTCAAGCGAAGGGTTCATTTGTGCTGCATTAACGGCACAAAAAAAACCTGCTGCTCCGCCACCGATCACAACAAGTTTCTTTTTCATAAATGAAATGCGATTATTTAATAGCTATAATCTAATAGCTCCAGGATAAATTTTTGTTTTGTTTTTCTGCAGCTTCAATTTCTGCGAAAGAAGAAAGTATATCGGGTTCGCCACTTGTGATCGCAATATCATGTTCAAAATGCGCAGATACTTTACCATCTTTTGTAAGTACTGTCCAGTTATCATCTAAATGAATCACTTCCTTAACACCCATATTGATCATTGGTTCTATCGCTAATACCATTCCTTCTTTGAGCTTTGCTCCGGTACCTTTTTTACCATAGTTTGGTACTTGTGGATCTTCATGTAAACTTCTTCCAACTCCGTGCCCTACTAATTCTCTTACAACACCATAACCATGTTTCTTCTCAGTATGTTCTTGTATCGCGTTAGCAATATCTCCTATTCTATTTCCCTTTCTTGCTCTTTGAATACCTGCGTATAAAGATTCCTTCGTCACTCTCAACAATTGTTTTACATCATCCGTCACTTCTCCTATCGCATACGTATATGCGCTATCCCCATGAAATCCATTTTTTAAAACACCAATATCCAATGAAATAATATCGCCTTCTTTCAAAATATGTTTTCCCGGAAAACCGTGTACCACGGCATTATTCACAGAAATGCAAGTGGCATAAGGGAAACCTCCATAATTTAAGAAAGTTGGTATACCTCCATTATCTCTTATAAATTCTTCTACAATATTGTTTACCTGCATAGTAGTCATTCCCGCCTTTAAAACCTTAGCCGCTTCCGCATGAGACTTCCCTACCATCAGGCAACTATGCCGCATGATCTCTATTTCTTCTTTTGTTTTATACTGTATCATTATGCAAAATTAAAAATAAACCCCGACGATCTTATCGTCAGGGTTATTGTATCTTATAATTTTTTCTATTTAGAATTACATTCCTGAAGGTACTCTTTGTCTACCAAGCATTCTTCCTGTATTCATCAATCCATCATACTGACGCATCAATAATTGAGTTTCTACTTGCTGTAATGTATCTAAGATAACACCCACCATAATTAAAAGTGAAGTACCTCCATAGAAAGTAGAGAACCCTTGTTGCGTTTTAAATACCAACTGAAAGATACCGGGTAAAATACCTATGAACGCTAATATAATAGCACCCGGTAAAGTTATTCTATCCATGATAGTACCGATATAATCTGCAGTTGGCTGACCAGGTTTAACACCCGGAATAAACCCATTATTACGTTTTAGATCTTCAGCCATTTGTTTCGGGTTAAATATTAGCGCCGTATACAAAAATGTAAAAGCGATAACACAAACCGAATACACGATCATATAAACAACACTCGTCTGATCTGTAAAATATTTGGCCCATCCTCCTCCTGTAAACCCTGAGAATATAGTTGGAAGAAAAAGTATAGCCTGAGCAAAGATAATTGGCATAACCCCAGAAGCATTTACTTTCAGCGGCAAGAAGTTTCTTGCACCACCAAATTGTTTATTGCCTACTATCTGCTTAGCATAGTTAACAGTTACTTTTCTTGTTCCCTGGATCAACATAACTAATCCCATAATGATGGCAATTAAAAATGCTATTTCAATCAGGAAAATCAATAAACCACCACCACCGCGTGCAAACCTCGACTGAAATTCAGTTTGAACTGCTTGCGGAAGCCTAGCCAAGATACCTATCATGATAATGATGGATGTACCATTTCCTAAGCCTTTATCAGTAATTTTTTCTCCTAACCACATTACAAACAAAGTACCTACAGTTAAAATAATTACTGTTGATACCCAAAAGTAAGGTGTGTATGCAGGAATCAATGCTTCTGCATTAGCAGGACTTTTTAAATAGCCAATATATGCTGCAGCCTGAAATGCTGTAACAAGAATAGTTAGATAACGTGTCCACTGATTAATTTTATTTCTACCACTATCTCCATCTTTCTGAACCTTAGCCATTTGAGGAACCAATATAGTAACCAATTGCATAAAGATAGAAGCTGAGATATAAGGCATGATACCCAATGCAAAAATGGAAGCTTTTGAAAAAGCACCACCCACAAACGCATCTAAAAGTCCAAGCATACCACTGCTGGCATTCGCTGTTAAATTACCTAATTTATTAGGATCAATTCCCGGTAGTACAATGTATGAACCAAGACGATAGATGAATAACAACAATAAAGTGAATACTATCTTCTGTCTTAATTCATCAATACTCCAAATATTCTTAAACGTTTGAACAAACTTTTTCACAGACTTACAACGATTTTAAATGTTTTGCGCAAAATAAAAAGACGCATTTGATGCGTCTTCAAATATCGTATGAAATTACTTAATTATTTCGATAGAACCACCGGCTGCTTCGATAGCTGCTTTGGCTTTTTCGCTAACTGCATTAACTCTGAATTTGAATTTGCCTTTAACTTCACCAACACCCAGGATCTTGATATTATCAAACTGGCTGATTAAACCGTTGATATATAAATTTTGAGGATTGAATTCTGTAATGCTATATTTTTCAGCATAATGATCGATCTGACCAAGGTTAATCACTTTGTATTCAACACGGTTGATATTCTTAAATCCGCGTTTTGGAACACGACGTTGAATTGGCATCTGGCCACCTTCAAAACCTACTTTACTTTTGTAACCGGCACGACTTTGTCCACCCTTGTTACCTTTTGTAGAAGTACCACCTTTACCACTTGCTTCACCACGACCGATACGCTTTTCTTTATGAGTTGCGCCCTTTGCCGGTTTTAGAGTATGTAATTTCATATTTATTGATTTTTTACTTACGGGAAAATCATCCCTCGCTTGTTAAATAATTTGATAATGTGCTGATATGCTAATGTGCTAATTTTTAACTATTGTAGTAAACTAATTAGCACATTAGCAAATTAGCTTATTAGCATATTACTTAAGCTAATTCTTCAACTTTAATTAAGTGGTTTACTTTAGTAACCATACCTAATATTTGAGGAGTAGCTTCCACTTCTACTGAAGCGTTCATTTTTTTCAAGCCTAAAGCAACCATCGTTCTTTTCTGACGTTCCGGTCTGTCTATTACGCTTTTAACTTGTGTTATTTTGATCTTTTTCATGTCTGTATATTTGTGTATCAAGATGTAAGTATCAAGTATCATGAAAGAGCTTTTCTATCTTGCTACTTACTACTATCTACCTGCTACTTTCTTATCCGTTGAATACTTTCTTTAGAGAAATAGTTCTTGTTCTAGAAACAGTGATCGGTTCACGTAAAGTAGCTAATGCTTTTACAGTTGCTTTTACCACGTTAGTTGGGTTAGCAGAACCAAGGCTTTTTGCAAGAACGTCAGTAATACCAGCAGCTTCTAATACAGCTCTCATACTACCTCCGGCAATTACACCAGTACCTTGTGCAGCTGGTTTTATTAAAACCTTTGCAGCACCTTCTTTACTCCATTGTTCGTGAGGGATCGTACCATGTCTAACAGGAACTTTTATCAAATTCTTTTTAGCATCTTCAATACCTTTTGTAATAGCTTCCTGTACTTCTTTAGCCTTACCTAAACCCTGACCTACAACACCTGCGCCATTACCTACTACTACTAGAGCAGAAAAACTGAAAGCACGTCCACCTTTTGTTGTTTTAACAACGCGGTTGATTGAAACAACTTTTTCTTTCAACTCAAGGTCTCCGGTTTTAACTCTGTTATCGTTTGATTTTAACATGTATAGTTCTTATTAGAAAATTTGTAATTAAAATTGTAATCCACCTTCTCTTGCACCTTCAGCTACTGCTTTGATACGGCCATGATAGATATAACCACTACGGTCAAATACTACTGAAGTAACACCTAATGCTGCTGCTTTTTTTGCTAAAGCACTTCCTACTAATTTGCTTTTTTCAGTTTTTGTTACTTTTTGAGCTACAATATCTTTTTCTTTAGAAGATGCCGCTGCAATTGTTACACCACTTTCATCATTGATGATCTGTGCGTAAATTTCAGTGTTGCTTCTAAAAACACTCAATCTTGGTTTGCCCGCAACACCTGTAACCTTTTTGCGGATACGATACCTGATCTTTTGTCTTGCGCTCGATTTATTATTACTCATATACCTTTATTTTTTTCTCCGATACTGCCGGAGATTAATTTGCTAATTATTTACCTGCTGATTTACCTGCTTTTCTTCTCAATACTTCACCTTGGAATTTAACACCCTTACCTTTATATGGTTCAGGTTTACGTAAGCCTCTAATCTTTGCACAAACCTGACCTAGTAATTGTTTATCAGTTCCTTCTATTTTGATCATCGGGTTTTGCCCTTTTTCTTGAGAAGTAGTAATTTTTAATTCTTTAGGAATTTCAAATATGATATTATGAGAGTAACCTAAAGCAAGATCAAGAATATTTCCCTGATTAGATGCTTTAAACCCTACCCCTACTAATTCTAATGTTTTGTCATATCCTTCAGTAACACCTTTAACCATGTTGCTGATCAATGAACGATATAAACCGTGCATTGCTCTGTGACGGATCTGATCAGTTGGACGAGATACTTCAACAGTACCTTCTTTCACTTCGATCGTAATATCTCTATCAACCGTTTGTTTCAATTCGCCTTTAGGGCCTTTTACTGTAACCACGTTGTGCGCATCAAGAGAGATCGTAACTCCCTTTGTTATCTCAACTGGTTTCTTTCCTATTCTAGACATAGTCGGTTTTTAATTTGTTGTTTAAAAATTTCGATTCGTGTTCAGCCACGACTGGGGCTTAATTATCGAATCTGTATCAAGATTTTGGTATCAAGTATCAGGAAATGCATTTTCTTGCGACCTGCTACTTTCTACTTACTACTAATATATGTTACAAAGAACTTCACCACCAACGTTCTGTGCTTTAGCTTCTTTATCAGTCATTACTCCTTTAGAAGTAGAAACGATAGCGATACCTAAACCATTTTTAACACGTTTGAATTCATCAGGCTTAGCATAAGTACGCAAACCCGGACGGCTTACTCTTTCTAAACTTTGAATAACCGGCAATTTTGTAGCTGCATCATACTTCAACGCAATTTTAATTACGCCTTGTTTGCTATCATCTTCAAATTTGTATTTCAAAATGTAACCTTTGTCATACAAGATCTCAGTCATGCGCTTCTTTAAGTTAGAAGCTGGTATTTCCACAATACGGTGATTAGCCATTTGTGCATTACGGATTCTTGTAAGAAAATCTGCTATTGGATCAGTTACCATGTTTATTTAAATTAATACTTTTAAAAAATTGTTTTGATACACTACACCTGCGAATACCAGATATGATCTTGTATTGTGCCCGGTATCGATTTAATATTACCAGCTTGCTTTTGTTACACCAGGTATTTTACCTTGAGAAGCCATGTCTCTAAACATGTTTCTGCACATAGCAAAATGACGGATATAACCTCTAGGACGGCCAGTTAACTGACAACGGTTCTTCAAACGAACAGGTGATGCATTCTTTGGAAGTAAATCCAAAGCAGCATAATTACCTTCCGCTTTTAATGCAGCTCTTCTATCTGCATATTTAGCAACCATTGCTTCGCGCTTTCTTTGTCTGGCTTCTACTGATTTTTTTGCCATAGTTTGTTTTTATATTCTAATTAAATTCCAGTTTCTAATAATGATTAGACTTTGGAACCCGGTTTAAAAGTTATTTTTTAATGTTCTTGAAAGGCATTCCTAACTCTTTCAATAATTCGTAAGCTTCTTCGTTAGTACCTGCAGTTGTTACGAAAGTGATATCTAAACCAGTAATTTTATTTACTTTATCGATATCGATCTCAGGAAAAATGATTTGTTCAGTAACACCTAATGTGTAGTTACCACGACCATCAAATGCTTTATCATTGATACCTTTGAAATCACGTACACGTGGTAATGATACAGAAACTAATCTATCCAGAAATTCAAACATCTTAACTCCGCGAAGTGTAACACGTGCGCCAATCGGCATGTTTTTACGCAACTTAAAGTTTGAGATATCTTTTTTACTCATAGTAGCTACTGCTTTCTGACCTGTGATGTTTGTTAATTCATCAACAGCGATATCAACTAATTTTTTATCAGACACAGCTCCGTTAACACCACGATTCAAACAAATCTTGGTAAGCTTAGGCGCTTGCATGATGGTTTTATACCCAAATTTTTTCATTAAAGCAGGTACAACTTCTTTGCTGTACTTATCTGCTAACCTTGGAGTGTATGTTGCTGTGCTCATTATTTAATTTCCTCCCCTGATTTTTTAGATACTCTAACTAATTTACCTTCTGTTCTGGTGCGTTTAACCTTTGTAGGCGCGCCAGCTTTTGCATCCCAAAGCATTACATTACTAATGTTAATAGGCGCCTCAATCTTAACGATACCACCTTTAGTGTTTTGTGCAGTAGGTTTGGTATGTTTAGTAACGATGTTAACACCTTCTACTAATACACGTCCTTTTTCTAATATCACTTCTAACACTTTGCGAGGCTTTTTAAGGTCCTTGTCTTCACCGGTAATAACTACTACGCTATCACCTTTTCTAATGTTGAACTTTGGTTTAAATCTTGTACTCATTTTATTATGTCGCTTTTCAGCTTTTTTCTTTTTTATTAACCGGCTTTTTCAGCCATTTATATAAGTCAAAAGTTAAAATTCAAAACCAAAAACTAGTATATGTATTTTACTTTTGGCTTTTCACTTTTGCCTTTTTACTTACTAAAGAACTTCAGGAGCCAAAGAAATAATTTTCATGTATCCTTTATCTCTTAATTCACGAGCCACCGGGCCAAAGATACGCGTACCACGAGGTTCGTCTGAGTTGTTCAATAACACTACTGCGTTATCATCAAAGCGAATATAAGAACCATCTTTACGACGTAATTTATTTGTTGTTCTAACGATAACAGCTTTACTAACTGTACCTTTTTTAATACCTCCAGCAGGCATTGCGTCTTTAACAGTAACAACAATCTTATCGCCTATTTTAGCGTAATCCTGTCCTGAGTTACCTAATACACGGATACACAAAACTTGTTTGGCACCGCTGTTATCTGCTACATTCAATCTGCTTTCTTGCTGAATCATTTCTTAAATTTTTAGCTGGCTCATCACCCGCAATTAAAAAACACTTATTTATCAGAGGCTAAGGCTCGTAGTATACTGCAAGCACGTAGCATGTTTGTAAAAACTATTTTACTTTTTCAACTACTTCAACTAGTCTCCAACGTTTTGTTTTGCTCATTGGACGAGTTTCCATGATCTTTACTGTATCACCAATGCTACACTCATTTTTTTCATCATGAGCATGAAACTTTGTTGATTTTTTTACGAACTTACCATAAAGCGGATGCTTTACTTTACGTTCAACTTTAACCACGATCGATTTATCCATTTTGTTACTGGATACAACGCCGATCCTGATCTTGCGTAAATTTCTGTCTATTGATGTTGTTACTACTTCGCTCATTGTTGCAAAATTTATGGTTTACTTAAAAACCTAGTTCTTTTTTTCTTAATGCTGTTTTCAAACGGGCAATATCTCTGCGCAATAAACGCATGCTTACCGGATTCTCCAATGGAGAAATACTGTGAGCGAAAGACACTTTCTTTAACCTCAATTCATCTTCTGTGATCTTGGCTTTAAGTTCATCTGCGCTTAAGCTTTTGATGCTCGCTGAAAAATCTGCTATTTTTGACATTGTTATTAATTTGATATTCTATATAATGAATCAGTTATGACTGATTGATTTATGCTTGGTAATCTCTACGAACTACAAACTTTGTTGCAATTGGTAATTTTTGTGCCGCTAGTTCAAAAGCTTCTTTAGCAACCTGTAATGGTACACCATCAGCTTCAAACAAAATGCGTCCTGGTTCAACTACTGCAGCCCAGTATTCAGGGTTACCTTTACCTTTACCCATTCTCACTTCAGCTGGTTTTTTAGTAATTGGCTTGTCAGGAAAAATCCTGATCCAAACATTACCTTCCCTCTTCATGTGACGAGTTAAAGCCTGACGGGCACTTTCAATTTGCCTGTTGGTTAACCAGATTGGTTCTTGTGCTTTCAAAGCGAACGTACCAAAGGAAATAGTTGCGCCTCTTTTAGCGGTTTCCCTGATACGGCCTTTCTGCGCCTTTCTATGTTTTGATCTTTTCGGTTGTAACATCTTAATTCAATTTGCTATTTTGCTAATGTGCTGATGTGCTAATTTTTTCACATCTAAACACCATTCTTAAAATCCATTTTTATTCTTGCTTAAGTAATTAGCAGATTAGCTAATTAGCATATCAGCATATTATCTTCTTCCTCCGCCAGCACCGCCACGATTTCCACCGCCGCCGTTACCGCCGCTTCTTCCACCACCACCGCCACCTGGACGTCTGTCATCTCTTCTATCACCGCCTCTGTCTCCACGATTTTCAAAACCACGAGCTCCACCTTCTACAGATTTTCCTTCGCCACCAGCTAAGATGTTCGGGTTCAAATCTCTTTTAGTTAAAACTTCACCTTTACAGATCCAAACTTTAATTCCGATCTTACCATATACTGTTTGAGCAAATACATTAGCGTAATCGATATCCATACGTAAAGTATGTAATGGTGTACGACCTTGTTTGATCTCTTCACTACGAGCAATTTCAGCACCACCTAAACGGCCACCTACTCTTACTTTAATTCCTTCTGCACCCATTCTTAAAGCTGAAGCGATCGACATTTTGATCGCACGCTTAAAATTGATACGGTTTTCTAATTGACGAGCAATTGTATCCGCAACAATATTTGCATCTAGTTCAGGACGACGGATCTCTAAAATGTTGATCTGTACATCTTCTTTACCAGTTAATTTTTTTAATTCTTCTTTAATGCGGTCAACTTCTCCACCACCTTTACCGATAATGATACCTGGTTTAGATGTATGAATTGTAACGATTAGTTTGTTCAACGTACGTTCGATCACGATCTTAGAGATACCACCTTTGTTGATACGAGCATTAAGATAATTTCTGATTTTATCATCTTCAATTAACTTCTTACCGAAATCTTTTTTGTGAGCAAACCAGTTGCTGTCCCAGCCTCTGATAACCCCTAATCTGATACCAATCGGATTTGTTTTCTGACCCATAGTTTATTTTTGAATTCTAGTTTTTCAACTTGCGCTGATTACCAGGTTTTTGTTTTTAGTTTTTGCTTTCTACTTTACTGTCTACAATTAATGTTACGTGGTTGCTACGTTTGCGGATCTTATATCCACGGCCTTGTGGAGCCGGGCGCATACGTTTGATCACTCTACCGCAATCAACCATAATTGTTTTTACTACTAATTTAGAATCTTCAGCTTTTGCTTCAGTGTTCTTTTGCTCCCAGTTATTGATAGCACTTTTAAGTAGTTTATACATTGGAACAGCCGGATGTTTAGGGCTGAATTGTAAAACGCCTAAAGCTTTTTCTACTTCCATTCCACGTATCAAATCAGCCAGTAAACGCATTTTACGTGGTGATGTTGGATAATTGTTGAGTTTCGCTACTGCTTCCATTTTGATTTTATATTTTATATCTAATATTTAATATTGAAATTGTTTTCAAAATATTACTTATCAAATATTACTTATGCAATTTTCTTACTTGAGTGACCTCTAAAATTTCTTGTTGGTGCAAATTCACCTAATTTATGACCTACCATAAATTCCGTTACGTAAACAGGAATGAATTTGTTGCCATTGTGTACTGCTAATGTATGACCTACAAAATCAGGAGTAATTGTAGAACGGCGAGACCATGTTTTGATAACACCTTTCTTTCCTTTTCCTTCATTGATCGCTAATACTTTTGTTTCCAAGTTAGCATCTATATAAGGACCTTTTTTTAACGAACGAGCCATTGTGTATTTATTTTTTTGTTGATTCTCCCGATTTACAATCGGGATATTTTAACAGTTAAAATTATTTGTTACTTATTTTCTTTCCGTTTCTTCTTTGGATGATCATTTTATCTGATCCTTTTCCTCTTGTACGAGTAACTTGCCCCTTAGCATACTTACCTGTACGGCTACGTGGATGTCCACCTGAAGCTTTACCTTCACCACCACCCATCGGGTGATCTACCGGGTTCATCGCAACACCTCTTGTACGAGGTCTAACGCCTTTCCATCTGTTACGTCCTGCTTTACCAGCACTTTCAAGATTATGATCACTATTACTAACTACACCTACTGTAGCGTAACAGTTGATTAATATTTTTCTTAACTCGCCGCTTGGCATTTTAAGGATACCGTATTTTTCTTCCTTATTCGCTAGCTGAGCAGTGTTACCTGCGCTTCTAACCAATTTACCACCCTGACCCGGTTGCATTTCTACATTATGAACCATAGTACCCAAAGGCATATATTTCAATTGTAATGCATTACCTAATTCAGGCGCAACGTTATCACCACTTAACACAGTAGCTCCAACTTGTAAACCGTTTGGTGCAATGATGTAACGTTTTTCACCATCAGCATAGCTTAATAAAGCGATAAATGCTGTACGGTTTGGATCGTACTCGATTGACTTAACTGTAGCAGGGATATTTTTCTTATCTCTTTTGAAGTCGATTAAACGATAATGGGTTTTGTTACCACCACCCATGTAGCGCATTGATCTTCTACCGCTTGAGTTACGACCTGCAGTATTTTTTTGATCTTCCAACAAACTCTTTTCAGGAATGTTAGTTGTGATTTCTGCATAAGCATTACCAATTCTCCATCTAGTACCTGCTGTGGTCGGTTTGTATTTTCTAAGTGCCATTTTCTAATTATTTATTTTGTCAAAACTTTGCGGTGCTGACCACCATCCATTAATTAATATTAAACTGTACCGTATAGGTCAATGGTTTCACCACTAACTACAGTAACGAACGCTTTTTTCTTTGCAGATTTACGCCCACTAACTACACCGGCTTTTGTATTACGAGATTTCGCTTTACCAGGCATAACAGTTGTGTTTACATTCTCAACCTGTACACCGTAAAACTCTTCAACCGCTTTTTTAATTTCCAGTTTGTTAGCTTTTCTGTTCACTACGAATGCGTAGCGATTCAATTTTTCCGTTTGCTGATTTATCTTTTCAGATAAAATTGGCTTTATTAAAACTTCAGACAGTTTCATAACAATGTGATAATTTGCTAATTAGCTAATCTGCTAATTAATATTCAAAAACTTATTCTTTATTCTTTTATTTTTTCAATCAGCACATTAGCAAATCAGCTAATTAGCTAATTGTATTTTTATGCTTCTGCTTTTTCTTCTTCACTAAAAATCTTTGCTACGCTTTCAGTCAAAACTAATACGCCTGCGTTTACGATATCGTAAGTATTTACATCACTTAGTAAGCTACCAGTAACCCCTGGTATGTTTCTTAAGCTTAGATAAACGTTATCATTATATTCAGGTATAATAAATAATGGTTTTTTGCTATCAACTTTCAAGCTCTTTAAGATGCCTGCAAATTCTTTTGTTTTTGGAGCTTTCAACGTCACATCTTCAACAATCACAATTGCGTTTTCTTTCGCCTTGTGGCTTAATGCGCTGATCTTAGCAAGATCTTTCACCTTACGGTTCAATTTGATATCATAAGTGTGAGGTTTTGGACCAAAGATAGTACCACCACCTTTGTATATCGGGCTACGCAAGTTACCTTTACGAGCACCACCAGTACCTTTTTGTTTCACTAACTTTTTAGAAGCACCTTGAACTTCAGCTCTAGTTTTAACCTTGTGCGTACCTTGACGTTGTGCGCCCATGTATTGTTTTACCGCTAGGTAAATCACATGGTTATTTGGCTCGATACCGAATATTTCTTCCGGTAATTCAATTGATCTACCAGTTTTAGCGCCTTTTATGTTTAAAATATCTACTTGCATTTTTATTCTATTTTTTGAGCTGAAGCAACTTCCTCTCTTCAAACAATATTATTTCTGTATTAAAACGATTGAACCGTTATGACCAGGAACTGATCCGCTAACTAGTATGTAGTTTTTTTCTGCGAAAACTTTTACCACTTTAAGTCCTTTCATTTTCACTCTGTCCTGCCCCATACGGCCGCCCATGCGCATACCTTTGAATACTCTTGATGCATCAGATGAGTTACCGATTGAACCCGGAGCTCTTTGACGATCATGCTGACCATGAGATTGTTCACCCACACCATGGAAACCATGACGTTTAACAACCCCTTGGAAACCTTTACCCTTGGTTGTGCCAACTACTTCAATAGTTTCACCTTCAGTGAAAATATCAACAGTGATGATTTCACCAACGTTTTTATCTAATTCGCTATCGCGTATTTCTTTAACTACTTTTTTAGGAGATGTTTGTGCCTTGGCGAAATGGCTAACTTCAGATTTGATAGAGTGTTTCTCTTTCTTATCGCCGAATGCAATTTGGAGTGCATTATAACCGTCTGTTTCAACAGTTTTCTTTTGTGTTACTACGCACGGTCCCGCTTCAATAATTGTAACCGCAGTTTGTTTGCCGGCTGCATTAAAGACACTGGTCATGCCAATCTTCTTTCCAATAATACTTTTCATTGTATCTATTTTATACCCAGCGCTACTTATTTAAAAGTAGATGGATGTTCATTGTTTCTTTTTAAGAACTTACCTTTTGCCTTTCCGGATTTACCCAGAAGGTTCATTAGGCTTTAATTTCTACATCTACACCACTTGGCAAATCTAATTTGCTTAGAGCATCAACCGTACGGCTGCTGCTTGTGTAAATGTCTAACAAACGCTTGTGTGTGCATAATTGAAACTGCTCACGGGCTTTTTTGTTAACATGCGGAGAACGTAATACTGTAAAAACTTTTCTGTGCGTAGGTAAAGGAATTGGTCCTGTTACTACTGCTCCTGTGCTACGTACCGTTTTTACGATTTTTTCAGCTGACTTATCAACCAGGTTATGATCGTAAGACTGTAGTTTTATTCTGATTCTCTGTGACATATGTAAAGAACTTTTTTCCTTTTTTGAATTTGGAGTGCAAAGGTAGGGAGTTGATTTGGATTATCAAAGGGATTTTAAAAGTTTTTTTATTTTTCTTTTCCGCAGGATAAGATTGATTACCAGTTACTTACAATTTATTTATACTTTAATCACTTCACAAACACGATATGTTCCTCTCCTAACAGAGGTAAATTTTTAAATCTGCACACAATATTGGCCACCGTGACTATATCTTTTTGACAATAAGTTGCGATACGTTCCATATTATTTTCTTTCCAATAAACATCTCCTACCATACTGCCATCAATATCATCTTTTGGAGAAGGAATATTTAATGCTGCCGCTAATAACTTTAATGAAGTGTAATTTTTATAATCGCCAAAACGCCAAAACTGAAAGGTATCTACCATATTAGTTTCCCAAGGCTTCATATTTTGAAAATCGAGGTACGATGGGATAGGTAATCCATTAATAAGTAATCTTCTGCATAAAAAAGGCACGTCAAACTCTTTAATATTATGCCCGGTAAAATTCCATTGATTGTGATTTGCTTCTAATTGATCGACAGTTTGAATAAATGTTTTAAGCAATTCCTTCTCATCTATATTATATATGGATTTTACACGTAGCTGATATTGACCCTTTTCTTTTTTAAAATAACCTAAACTTATACAAACAACTTTTGCAAACTCAGCCATCACTCCTGCCCTTTGAGGATAATATTCCTCTACTGTAATATTTTCGGGTAAACTGCGTTCCACTTTCTCCTGCCAAAGCTTTTGCCAAGTTTGGCTAAGTGAATTTAAATCAGGCTGTTCTGAAACTGTCTCAATATCAATAATAAGGAAGTTTTCTAAAGGTATTTTAGCGATCATAGTTTGGATTATTAAATAAAAATAACAAAAAAAGCCTGCACATATTATGGTGCAGGCTTTTTTTTATATCATAAAAATTATCCTTCTCTTCTCCAATGACCCGGAATCCAAGCCTGGAAGCCATCTCTACGTGTTTTCCAATGTCCGGGAACCCATACCTGATGTGGATGTGGTTCTGCCCAATATCCATCTACATATTCATAATGATCACCACGTTCTACATATTCTCCATCTATCCATACGTGACGGGGAGAGGGAGCAGGCGGACGCACATATTCATGATGTGGAGGTACTATTTTAACATAGATCTGGGCGCTTGTAGAAAGCGAAAAAGCACTAACGAATAATATTAGTACCAAAATTTTTGAGAGGTGTTTTTTCATAAAATGTTTTGTTTAGCTGTTTGATATAAAAATACATGCCAAAGTTTAATCACCTGCTCCACTCATCACAAATTAAATTTTACAAAACATTTTATGAAAAAAAAAGTTAAACAAATGTTTGTTTTAATTAAACGATTGTTTAATTTCGTCTTTTAAAGAGAAAAATTAAAATGAATTTCAACGATAAACAATTGCAGATCATCGAAACAGCCGAAACACTTTTTGCTGAAAAAGGTTTTGATGGGACATCTGTAAGAGATATTGCCGAAGTAGCCGGAATTAATGTAGCAATGATATCCTACTATTTTGGTTCAAAGGAAAAATTAATGGAAGCACTTTTTGAATTAAAGATCGGCAAGATGCAAATCAGAGTTGAATCTTTATTAAAGGATAATACACTTACACCCTTCCAAAAGGTAAATGTCCTGATTGACGAACAGATCGAAAGAATGTCGCAAAGTCAATGCTTTTATAAGATCATGTTGAGTGAACAGGTTATTAATGCTAATGTATCTATTATCAAAAAAGTATCAGAACTCAAGGTTAAAAATGCAGAGCTTATAAGTGAAATAGTAAAAGAAGGGCAAGAAAAAGGAATTTTTAAGAAAAATATAGATGTGGTACTAATGTTGAATACAATGATAGGTACCGGATGGCAAACATTCGTTAGTAAAGATTATTATAGATATTTTAATGAAGAAGACAAAGCGTTAACGGACGAACAATACATAGAACAACTAAAAACAAAATTAAGTATACACATCAAAACATTATTTAAAGCAATATTGAGTTATGAGGCATAATATAATACACATCGCAGCATATACTTTAATAACGGGGTTATTAAGTATAAACAATGTACAGGCACAGGATACAACAAAACTAACATTGCAACACGCAATTGAACTGGGCATTAAAAACAGTAAAGAATTAAAAAGTAGTCAGGCGCAAGTAGCTGTAGCGGCTGCTTTAACAAGAGAAGCAAAAGACAGACAATTACCGGATGCAAGCATAAGTGGAGCTTATCTCTATTTACCTTTTAACCCCAACATTGATCTAAAAATTAAAACCGGAGGTAGTGGAAGTAGCAGTGGTGGAAGCGGCTTTCCTACTGTTTCACAAGCAATGTATGGTATCGCCAATGCATCGTTACCAATATTTGCCGGTGGCAAATTGAGGTATGGTGTTGAATCTGCCAAGTACCTTGAACAAGCTACAAAATTAACCGCTGACAATAACAGACAACAAGTAATAGTAAATACTATCAATGCTTTTGCTAATTTATATAAATCGAAAAAAGCCGTTGACCTGGTTAAAGAAAATTTAGCACAATCACAGCAACGCGTAAATGATTTTACTAATCTTGAAAAAAATGGCATCGTTGCAAGAAATGATCTGTTAAAAGTAGAATTGCAGTCTTCTAATATCGAACTCTCTTTATTAGACGCAGAAAGTAATTTTAAATTAGCTAGTGTGAATATGGATCTGATGTTAGGACTTCCTGAACAAACCATGTTAGATCCTGATTCAAGCAGTTTGGTGCAAGCAGATTCTATCAAAACAATTGGTGAATACGAACAATCAGCTTTACAAAGCAGAAAAGAAATTACCGCTTTGAATTTACAGAAAAAAGCGGCGGACCTTGGTGTTAAATCCGCTAAAGCAGACTACTACCCTACGCTTGCGATCACAGGTGGTTATGTTGCATTGGATGTACCAAACTTTATCACCGTTACGAATGCATTAGATTTTGGTGTTGGATTAAAATACAATATCTCTTCTTTATGGAAAACAAAAGCAACCGTGCATGAAGCGCAGGCAAGAGCACTAGAATTAGAATCTAACGAAGAATTATTGACTGATAATATTCGTTTACAGATCAATCAGGCTTTTGAAAATTATTTATTGAGCCAGAAAAAAATAGACGTATTGGCAAAAGCGGTAGACCAAGCAACGGAAAATTACAGGATCACAAAAAATAAATATGATAACGCATTAGCCACAACGACCGACCTTTTAGAAGCGGATGTTGCATCATTGCAAGCTCAGTTAAATTATACGAATGCAAAAGCAGATGCAGTAGTAGCTTATAATATATTATTACAATCAGCAGGACTTTTAAACAATTAATATTTTAATACGAATCTTATAAATAAAGAATATTTATGGCACAGAACGAAACAAACAAACAAGAGACAACAACAGAAGCACCTCAAAAACGCAGTCTAGTATTTCCTATCATCCTTGCATTATTAGTTATTGTAGGTGGATGGTTTGGTATAAGTAAATACATCCATGCGCAACATCACGCAGAAACAGATGATGCACAGATCGATGCTAATATCAGTCCTATCATTCCGCGCGTATCAGGCTACATTAAAGAAGTACGTGTGCAAGATAACCAGCTGGTAAAAAAAGGTGATACCCTTTTAATATTGGATAACAGGGATTATCAAATAAAATTAGATGCGGCAGAAGCTGCTTTAGCAACCGCTCAAAGTAATTTAGGTTCTGCAAAAGCAAACAGCAATGCTTCAAGAGCAAATATTGCTACATCGGAAGCCGGTGTAGGAACTGCTGATGCGCAGATAGAAGCAGCTAAAGTAAATGTTTGGAGAACTACGCAGGATTATAATCGTTATTCAAATCTGATCAAAGATCATACGATCACGCAACAACAATTTGAACAAGCAGAAGCTGCTAAACAAACGGCAGAGCGCCAGTTACAAATATTGGTAGAACAAAAAAATCAGGCTACGCAACAAACAAATGCAGTTAGCTCACAAAGTACTGCTACTGGTTCTCAGATAGGTGTTGCCGGTTCAATGATCAAACAACGCCAGGTGGATGTTGATGATGCAAAGCTGAATTTATCATACACTGTAATTCTTGCTCCTGAAGATGGAAGAGTATCAAAAGTAAACGCACAGGAAGGACAGTTTGTTACAGTAGGACAATCTTTATTCAGCGTTGTATTAAATAATCCTGCCTGGGTAGTTGCTAACTTTAAAGAAACGCAATTAGATAAAATGAAAATTGGCGAGAAAGTTATTGTGAACGTTGATGCTTATCCGGGAAAAGATTTTGAAGCTACATTGACTTCATTTTCTCCGGCAACAGGTGCACGTTTTGCATTATTACCTCCGGATAACGCGAGTGGAAACTTTGTAAAAGTTGTACAAAGATTACCTGTAAAAATTGAATTCAATAATCCTACAGATTCATTGGTTCAACAATTAAGACCAGGTATGAATGTTACGGTAGATGTGCATCTTAATTAGTTGATGGATGATTTGGAGAATGGGATAATGATGATTTTGATAGATTATAAGCATCCGTGTTTTTGCATTATCACATCTCCAACTCATCAAGTCAGCACTTTATAGAATATTAAATTAAGAGATAATGGAACAAAATTCATTAGTAGAATACGGCGCGCGCAGAACGATCATTACGATCACTGCGATCATGTGTGCCTTGCTGGAAATTGTAGATACTACAATTGTGAATGTGGCGGTGAATGATATGAAAGGTAATTTGGGTGCCACTTTTACAGAAATAGGATGGGTAATCACAGCTTACGCAATTGGTAACGTGATCATCGTTCCGATGACAAGTTGGTTATCGCAACAATTCGGCAGAAGAAATTATTTCGCTGCATCGATCATCATATTTACTACCTGTTCTTTTTTATGCGGTAACGCCAATGGTATTTGGGAACTGGTATTCTTCCGCTTTTTACAAGGTGTAGGTGGTGGTGCATTATTGGTTACTTCTCAAACAATTATTACTGAAAGTTATCCTATTGAAAAAAGAGGAATGGCACAAGCGATCTATGGATTGGGTGTTATTATCGGACCAACATTAGGACCACCATTAGGCGGTTACATCGTTGATCACTTTTCATGGCCGTATATTTTTTATATCAATATCCCAATTGGTGTTATTGCCACTTTACTAACGTTGCAGTTTGTACGCAGTCCGAAGTATGGAGAAAAAACAGCAGCTAAAGATATTGATTGGTTAGGCATCGGCTTATTAGCTGCAACAGTAGGCTCTTTACAATATGTGTTAGAAAAAGGGCAGGATGATGATTGGTTTGCAAGTAGCACTATTACATTCTTTGCTGTAGTTGCTACGTTAGGCTTATTCTTTTTTATATGGAGAGAACTAACTTACAAAAATCCTATTGTTGAATTACGTGTATTGAAAAATGTAAATCTTCGAACGGGTACTATCCTATCCTTTATTATGGGATTTGGATTATACGGTTCAACATTTATCATTCCATTATATACACAAGCAACATTAGGCTGGACGGCACAACAAGCAGGTATGCTAATGATACCTTCTGCCATCACTACAGCATTTATGATGCCTATGATCGGTAATTTATTACAGAAAGGTGCACCTCAACAAATACTAGTATCTATTGGATTATTCATATTTTCAATATTTACTTTCTGGTGCTTCTCAATATTAACACCAGATACAAGCGTTGATAATTTCTTCTGGCCATTAATTGTTCGTGGTGTAGGAATGGGCATGTTATTTATTCCAATAACAGTATTATCTCTTTCAACATTAAAGGGTAGACAAATTGGTCAGGGTGCTGCATTTACCGGTATGATGCGACAGTTAGGTGGTTCATTTGGTATAGCATTGATCACTACGTTTATGGCTACGCGTAATATGCAACATAGAAGCGATCTTGTTAGTAAATTAGATGCCAACAATCCAGCAGTACAACAAAGAGTAGCTGGTATGCAACAGGCTTTTATAGGCAAGGGTATGTCTCCGGAAGTTGCATTAAAGAGTGCTTATACTTCACTTGATTATGCAATAGGCAAACAGGCTTCTGTTTTATCTTATATGGATGTATTTATGTATCTCGGAATTGCTTTCTTAATTTGTATTCCATTTGTATTAATGGCCAAACAGAAAAAAGTTACAGAGAAGATCGACCTTGCAGAAGCAATGCACTAGATAAAGTAAAAAATAAAAAGTAAAAACCCAAAAGTGAGAATGTAGCGATGTTCTGCTTTTGGGTTTGTTTTTACTTTTTGTTTTTTACTTTTTAATTATACATCTTTATTTAATTAGTTTTGTATAGAATAACAAAGCATGACAAAATCAGAGATACAGTTCCTCGAAGGACCACAGAACCGTTGGAGAGATTTCAAGTTTTCATTTAAAGTTTTATTAGAATTTATAAA